>Ga0098033_1000147_pt1 | contig 36032 bp, 44 predicted proteins | sample 1_EtaG_FD_75049 | JGI IMG/M metagenome (GOLD analysis project Ga0098033, IMG submission 75049) | Marine viral communities from the Subarctic Pacific Ocean - 1_ETSP_OMZ_AT15124 metaG | ecosystem: Environmental > Aquatic > Marine > Oceanic | place: Pacific Ocean | collected 2015-01-07
CAAGCCCAGTAACGCTGAACCCTTCGCGGGTTCAAACCAGTCAACCGACTGTCAGCAATGCCCCACGCGGTAGCGCGCTGTCTTGCTCGGTTGGCTAGTTTCAGCGCGCGAAACCCACAACGAGACAGGGGAGAGACGATGATTTGGACAAAGCACGAGGCCCCCTTTGGCCACGATATCAAACCCTACTACATGCAACGCGAGGACAAGGGCTCGATTGCTACGCATTGCGCCATCCGCGAGCGCGTTATCTCACGCGGGCGGCGTGTTACTAAGTGGGCTCTTTACGACTTGCTGACGCGCGAGTGTCGATTGATTGCCCACTTTCGCACACTCCGCGAGGCCAAGGCGCACGCGGCACCGCTAACCGGTCTGGGCAAGCTCGGCTACTAACCCAACAACCCACAACGAGACAGGAGCTAGAGACGATGGAACCAACAGACGCAATCACTACGACAGCTTACACGCTTATGTCAGCCTATGCCGATGGGCGGCACTACCTGAGCGGCGGTAACTACGCCGTGACTGAGCGGGCGTCCCTCGCCGCTGATACGCTTCAGTCCCTCCGCAAACTCTACCCCGCCGCCTTCGAGGCCGCTGAGGAGCGTTGGAACAACGACAGGGGCCTCGCTGGCATGGCGACCATTTACCACGCCACCAGCTAACCCAACCCAACCCAACAACCCAACAACGGGAGTCGCTACCCCATGAGCACAGTAGAACACCGCTGGTGTACAGACCTTGGAATGTTCGCAATCGACCGGCCTATATTTACCATTCGCGACGACAACGGGCGCGTGACTGCAAAGGGTTCGTGCCTATGGAAAACAGAGGCCTGTGCGGCGTGCTTCAATCTGAAGTTTTACGGGATGTATCAGCGCGATATGAACGCCCGAGACGTACGCAACGAACAGTCATGGCAGCGGCTTACCGGCGCAGCCCTGAAAGACACGCTTGACCGGAAGCGCACGCGCCAGACCGAGCGTGTGCGCTACGTGTCACGCGGTGAAGCCTTCCGGGACCCTTCAGACGTGCGACGCATCGAAGACACCGCTAACGCCAACCCAAAGCGCAAGTTTTGGATTCCTACCAGGGCGTGGCGCAGTCGCATCATGCGGCCGCTTATCGTGGCCCTGTGGAAGCGTTGCCCGAACCTCAGAATCCAGGCATCTACAGACGTCACCACAACGCGCGAAGAACAGGCCAGTCTCGACGCCGAGGGATGGTCGACCATGTTCTTTGGAGACGATGAGGCCTTCGAGACCTTGACGGGCGAGCCTCGCCACCCGTGCGCGAAGACCTGGGAGCATGACAAGGGAGCCTGTGCAAAGCGTTGCGGCAAGGGCGGATGCTTTGACAAGGGCCAGACGCACGTACATCTGAAGCAGCACTAGAACCCACAACCCAAAGAGGACAGGACCATGCAAGACGCAACCGAGAACATCAGGCGAGTAGCACAGGCACGCATCAACGCACACCGCGAAGAGCGCGACGCGCTGGAGGCAAAGCACGGGCAGGTGTGGGACACCGTCGAGATGCAGCGGGACTTCTCGGTGAGCGGGTTCGGCGCGCCGCTAATCGTCGTCACACGCAAAGCTGACAACACTAAGGGAAGTCTATGTTTCCAGCACAGCCCCCGATTCTACTGGGGATTCCAGGCGCACTAGAGCCCACACCCATGACCAGAGAACTAGAACCATGACGACCTTCGATATCTACAGCCTGACCGGGCTGCTGATTGCTACCTACCTCACCCTCGCCACCCAGGCGCTATAGGAGACAGACCATGGCATCCCGATACAACGGCGGGAACCTACCGGGCTACGGGGACTGCGCTGTCCCCGAGCCTTGCGAGCCTGAGAAGGGCATTGACTGGGACAACTGCGACTGGTGCGGCAAGGATGCTTGGCTGCCAGGGGGCAACCCGCACGACAAGACGGCCACGGTCCTGGTCGAGACGGACCACATCGTGACCTGTCCGCACACTGACGCAGACGCCAACCTGCACGCCTGCCCTGGCTGTATCGAGTCAGGCCGTGCCGACACCCACCCCGATGAGGAGGACTGGACAATGACACACGCTGATATAAACGACCTGACATCGTTCGCAGAGGGCGCGCACTTCGCCAGCGAGGCGGAAGTGCGTGCCTATTTCACCACCGACAACATGCTAGCGATGTTCGGCGTCGAATGGGCCTCTGCGGGCGAGGCCGTGCCGTCGCAGGACGACCTTGACCGGATGGCCGAGGCGGTCATCGACAACCGCTGGCACATGCTCACGCCCGAGTAGTGAACGCTACGCAACGGTTGACACCCACGTTGGCACATGTTAGAGACGCCCTACCCATTGACCCGAACCCGGAGAGCTACGCCATGGCCAACGACCCCAAGCCCCGAACGATGAAGCCCCTCGACCCCGATGTCGTCACGTTCGGTGGCGTCACCGCGAGCGACCTGTTGGCGCTCACGGCGAGCGACCCCGCCCCGGCGCCGGCCGCAGGGCTGCCGTGCTACTGCGGCTACTGCGGACATGGCCTCCACCCCCCCGGAGGGCAGCAGGGGTTCTGCGATGCCTGCGCCGTGGACTTCGTAGGCCCCGCCCCGGAGCCGCTGCCCGAGGGTGTCATCAACTGTGCCTGGCGCGACGGCGAGGAGGGCTAGATGGGCGCACACGACGGAGACCGGGAAATCATGGAAGCCCTCGAAGGGCTTAAGCGGGCACTGGGCAAGACCCCGAAGCCGCCGCGCTTTGTGGAGAGCCGGGACCCCTGCGCGCCCTGGAGGGTGTGCCGGGACTGCGGCAAGCAACCGCTCCTCTGCCACTGTGACGACGGGGAGGAGGGCTAGATGAGCGCCATCAAGAACAACCTCGACAGGTTCCCCGACACCCAGGCCTTTGACCAGGGTGAGAGCTTTGGCCGCCACGTTGCGGGGCAAGAGTTGCTGCCGCTGCTGAAGGAAGCGGCCCTGAGCCTGGCCATGGCGCGCATAGCCATCGCGGGCGTTATTGATAACATCGAGCGCCCGCCAGTCACCCCAAAACCCACCACCCCAACTGACGACGAGTCAATCCCCTTTTAGGAGACGAGCATGGAACTGAGAGACTGGTTTATAGACGACTGGGACGACGACGAGGGCATCCCCTGGCTGACCCTCACCCCGTGGAAAGTCGCCAGCCCTACCGTGGTTGAGGCCAAGCTCCACGCCAAGGACGTGGTCCGCGAGCACACCGTGACCTATGACTGGGGGTCTGGTCGCCCCGTCTACGGGTCAGCGAGCGTCACCGCGAGCGTGCGCTACGACCTCGAAGACGGCACCACCACGGTCAACGTGGCTATCGGTGAGGCCGATGGGTTCAACCTGACCGCCCCGAGCGGGTCCATCATGGTCGACTTGCTTGAGGCCTGGACTGAGCGGACTTGGCGCTGGGAGGAGCCCATCTTGCTCACCCTGGCGCTGGTTCGCAGCATCGAGAACTGCGACAGCTTCGAGGCGGCAGAGAAGCCCTTCCACTACGCACGCTACGCACAGGAGGCGACACCATGAAGAAGAAGACGACCTATGACATCATGCGGGACGGCGAGGCCCTGGCCACGCGGCTGTCGGCGCTGTTCGCCACAGAGGCGGACGACGGACTGGACAACGCTCACCACGTCGCCCGCGCAATCGAGCAAGACCTGGCGCAATACGAAGCTGACGGTGGGGAGAAGCTGCTAGCTATCGACTTCGCCAAGAAGCGCGCCGAGGCTGACATCGATGGGCTCAAGGCTCAGATTGACACGTTCAAGCGGGCCATCAAGGCGGCGCAGCGGACCATCGAGCGGTGTAAGGGGCTCAGCGTCGACATCTTCCACAGCCGGCAGGCAACGCTGGGCAAGGAGGAGGGGCGCATCATGCGGCTACCCGATGGCAGCAAGGCGTGGCTTGTGCAGATGGAGACGGCGCCCCGAGCCGTGTGGGCCAAGCGCAACGAGCACCTGCTGCCTGCCGACGTGAAGGTGGAGGACACCGTTACGCGCATCGACAAGGACCTTCTCCTGGAGTGGGCAGAGAGCGCAACCCCGCCCACCGATGACCATGGAGAGCCCGTGGTCCGTATCGAGTGGGTCGACCCCACGCACACGAGGAGGCGGTAATGAACAGGAGGCAACGCAAGGCCAAGAAGCGCCGGACCGAGTACGAGCGCAGGCGCAACATCGCCCGGAGCAGGCCGAAGGCTGAGCGCGGAGTGCCAACGGGCGCTCATCTCAAGGTGCGAGGAGCGCGCGTCGAGATTAATCAGCTCAACGCGATTAGAGGGTCGAAGTGATGGACGACACCCCCTACGAGATTCTCAAAGAGATGTGGGTGCAGCTTGTGAAGATGGGCGCCAACAGCCCGGAGCACGACATGCACGCGCTTTACCTGCCGCTTAGCGAGTGGCTCGACAACAACAGACCCAAGGGGGGAGAGGGTAATGATAACCACGGTTGAGGTGCGCTTTGCGCGCAGGGACATGGTCAAGTTGGCCAAGGACATGATGAGGGACCAGGGCGTTGACGTTGCCGGCCTAAGCGATGAGTTCGCAGGGGTCCAGTACGACGAGGACACCGCCGGGTACTTGGTATCGTTTGAACTAGGGGAGGTGGAGAGTGAGTAACCCAGGACCCGAGCTATTCAAGGCCATGCTGGCCTTCCAGGCGACCAACCCGAGCGTTGCGAAGGGGGGCAACAACCCCCACTTCAGGTCGAAGTACATCACGCTCGAAGACCTGACCAGCGTGGCGAGGGCGTGCAACAAGCACGGCCTTGTCTTCTGGCACCACCAGGCTGACGAGGAGGGCACGAGCTACGAGGTGACGACACTGGCACACGCTGAGAGCGGCCAGTGCATCGAGACCAGGGTCAAACTGCTCTTCGGCAAGAACGACAGCCAGGGGCAGGGCTCCGCCAAGACTTACGCCCGGCGCTACGGCCTGGCCGGGCTCTTCGCCCTCTGTGACTGCAAGGACGACGACGGCGAGGCCGCCATGACATCGAGCGGTCACCGGGGAGGGGACAACAACGTCCCTTTTGATTCAGGGGTGCAGGATGACCTCCGCACCCCGGAGTCGAAGGCAGTGCGAGAGCAGGAGGAGGCAGCGGTCGAGCACCACCCGTCATGGGAGCGGAGCCGCAACTTCTTTCACGGCATCATCGCAAGGATAGGCGTCGACTACTACGAACTGTGCGACTGGCTCAGCACCAAAAACCCACCACTCAACAAAAGACCCAGCGAGATGGATGAGCGACAACGACAACGACTTACTGACTTTCTCTGTGGAGATAGAGGTCTCCATCAATTTCTCAACTGGAAAGAGGAGCGATAGCCATGGCACTGAAGCGCGGGAACCGTCACTCGAAGATATCGGCTTACGAAAAGAGCCTGAAGCGAACAGACTCCATAGTGGTGGGGTGTCGCATGCCGCTGTACGCCAAGCTGGCCATGGAGAAGTACATCGTGGCGTTCAACCGGGAGAACCCCGGCGCCGGGATGAGCATCAACCGGCTGACCACGGCCCTGGTCGAGGAGTTCCTCCGCAAGAAGGGGCTGCTCGACTACGAGTTGGACCTGACCGACTAGCGCGGTGCTTTGACTGCGGCAGGTTCTGCTGCACAGGCGAGATGAGATGCGGGCGGTGCGCTGCCCGTGAACAGCGATTTCAACAAAGGCGCTTACGCGCCGCACAGAGGAGAAGGACCAGTGGCGAACAATGTGATTTTAATGGGGCGCTTGGGTGCGAAGCCGGAACTGCGCCGAGTGGGAGGGGACAACATCCCAGTGGTGGACGTGTCGATAGCGACCAACGCCTTCAGCAAGGGGGCCAAGACAACCGACTGGCACAACGTCACCCTCTGGGACAAGCAGGCGGAGCTAATCTGCACCCAGGACAAGGGTGATCAGGTCTACATCGAGGGCAGCCTCAAGTGCGACGAGTGGGAGGACAAGGAGGGCAACAAGCGTCGCAAGGTCTACGTGCGCGCCTCCCGCTTCGAGTTCTGTGGGCCTCGGCGTAACGGCAACGCTCAGCAGACCGGCGCAGTAGGCCCGAAGTCCAACCCCTACGCTGACGACGACATCCGTTACTAGTGTAGGCTGGCAGTTCTGGCCCTCGGTGGTACCACAATCAACAACCGTGAGGTCCGCCTCATCGACCAATCCACCGGGGGCCATATTTAATGCACGCACTCATCGTCACCATGCTTCTCGCCGCCTCGATGCCCGTCTCTGACCGCATCCTGGTGGAGCGGGCCGCCCAGTGCGGCCTGAACCCCTATCTGGGGGCTCATTTCCTGGAGATAGAGGCCCTGGCGGGCCTACCCCCTCACTTGCGGGGCATGACGCTCGCAAAGGCATGTTACGAGTCTCGTGGGAACACTGGGGCAATCGGAGACGGGGGCAAGGCTGTCGGAATCATCCAGCTCTGGCCCTGGGCAGAGCAGTTCATACACGACAGGACAGACCCCATCGCCAGTGTTCACGTGTTCCTCGGCAGGCTGGTGACGACCGAGAGGACGGTGCATCGCTACTGTCCAGAGGTGCGAGACAAGTGGAAGCTCGCCTGGATACGAATCAACCGAGGCCCTTACTGGCGAAGGGTCGACCGCAAGGGTGAGGCTCGATGCTCGGGCACGTCACCGGCAGGGCTCAAGGTCTTGCGAAGGTGGCGCAGGCTGGCCCTACGTCTCGCCAAGCTTGTCGAGGACGGTGTCTAGCTTGCGGTCCGCAGTAGCTCGTCAGTCACGGTGGCTGGTCTGGACCATCACCTTCAGCTCTGCGGTGGTCTTGTCCAGTTCCGTGAGCACGGTCGCTGTCTTCTCGACCACCTTGACGAGCCTGGCCTGCTGCTCTTGGATGGACCGCACGTCTGACTCCAGCTTGACGATGTCGTCCTCATGCTGAGCGGTCGAGGCGACGAGGGCCTTCTGGGTGTCATCGGCCTGGGCCATGCTGACAGCGGCGGACATCACCAGGGTGAGTATCACTCCCGCCCAGGTGGCGAGCGCTACCACGTTCTGCCTGGCCCATGACCCGAAGCTCATTTGTCCTCGGTCTCCTCTTCTGCGCCCTCGACTGCGGCCTCAATCTTACCACCGGCCACGCTGGCTACGCGAATAGCGAGCATGACAACGGGGGTGAGCACGGCTCCAATGGCCACGCCGTAGTCCACAGGGTCGAGGATGACAAACCCACCCAGGTGAAGGATGCAGGCCACCATGGCAGCGGCCACCAGGGCGGCCTCGGGGGTGTCGATGGGCTTTGAGTGAACGGTCTTCTTCACGGCTACTCCTCCTCGTCGTCGAAGATTTCAATCGTGACGCTGTCGCCTATCTCCATGGTCCCTGACTCGATGAAGACCTTGTCAGTACGCATCGCCGCGAGGGCCTCTGCGACCTTCTCCACCGGGACCATCTCGATGGCCAAACTTGCCGAGGCAAAAGTGTCAAGTCCAGTGGTCTTGGCTAGCGCGCCGAGAAAAGACGCGGCTATCAGAGGGATGCCCAGGAAGTCCTTGTCCTTGTCACTTAGCGCCATCGCAGTGCTCCTTGAGGACCTTGCTGCTGACGAGTAGCTTCTCGGGGGCGGCGATACACACACGCACCACCTCGGGGTCGGCAGGCGAGTGGACCACGAGGCATGTGCCCTGGCCGTCGACCTTGCTGAGCTTCCAGCCACCCGTCTTGAGGTGGTAGGTGCTGCCGCATCCCGCGAACAGCATGAGTAGAATCATAACAAGCAACTGCTTCACGCCTCTTCCCCTGGCTGTGGTGTAACGCGGACGAACCCTACCAGCCTACCCCACGCCTCGTCACCCTCCGTCATCACCTCCTTGGCCACGGCACCACCCCCTCGGACACGGCTGTGGCCGTAGCCCGAGGAATTGCCAGCCACGCAGGTGACGGTACGCGCCTCGATGTCGATGTCCACGACGATGCCAGTGTGGCCCTGGCGGTTGATACCGTCGAGCACCTTGAGCCTGTCGGTCTCTGGCTTCGACATGCGCGTGCGTACGAAGATGAGGCCTCGATAGGCGGGCTCATCCCAGATGTCATCTCGGCTTACTTGGCGCTCCGGTGGTGCCTTTATCCAGTGGCTCACCGCCCTGCCTGTCAGCACGTACTCGACGGCGTGGCCAGCCCTGGCGACCTGACGGCAGCACGAGGAGACGAAGTAGGCGCACCAGGGCGGGCGCTTGGCCGGTCTGCCGCCACCATCGTGGATAAACCAGGAGACGTCTGGCCCAGCGTTGGAGCCCTCGCTCTCGGTGGCCCCCTGCTCCAGCCATGCCTCGGCCACTGACGCCAGAGCGTCTTGTGGCCTGACCCTGGAGCGGATGGCGCGGATGAAGTCCTGCATGAGCGTTATCATCAGTCCCACCGGGTTATCGGCGCGCGCGGAATGCGTGGCGCCCGAGGCGCTCGGGGCATCCCTGGGACGCGCTTCTCTTCAGAGCGTGGCTTATAGTGCGCAGCACTAATCCCGAAGAAGTTAAGCACGAGGGGGATGCCTTTCTGGAAGGCGTCCTTCTGGTCGTCGGTTGCGTGCCTGCCGAACGCATCTGCTGCCTGCTGTAGGCCGATCGGCGTGACAAGGCCAAGCGACGGGAACACCACCCGGTCCAGCGCGTAGGCCATCGTCGCCTCGGAGATGTTTGTGGGGTCCAGCCCTACCCGGTAAGAGCCCCTCTCAGAGGCTGGTATTTTTTCCAGGTCGCGGCCTCGCCAGTCTGAGCCCCTCCCAACCTTGACGAGCCAGCTTACAAGCGGGGCCAGCTTGTTTCTGCTGAGCTGTTCCAGGGGGGCGATGTGCTCTTTGCGCCACGGAACGTGGGCATCGGGCAGTTTGCCCTCCTTGAGGAAGTCCTCCAGGGTGCTGGCCGGTGAAAACACAAAGGGCCAGACGTATCTCCACGTAGCGCCCAGTCCCTGCATGGTGTCTACATGGTAGTCACCTATCCGCATCTTGAGGTAGTCGGGGTGCTCTGGGTTGAAGAAGTTGTCCACCGCCTCCACTGCGTCATCACCGTTAGCGGCGGCGGCTATGCCCGACATCACCATCATCCCCATCGCCCAAGACATCTGCCTGGCCGCTCGCTTCATAAACAGAGCGCGCGCCGCTGGCGACACGTCAGAGAACTGGCCCTTCCCGGCAGCTAGTTCGACTGCCCGCCACGGAAGCTCGAACCGGGACATGGTGTAGCGCGGGGCGAACATGAGGTGTCGGGCCACGCCCAAGGCCCTAGCGTTAAAGGTGCCCCGGCCAGTGCTGACGTTGACCAACAGGCCGAGGGCCTTGATATCGTTTGCGAACTGGCGCTCTGTGGACCCATCTGGCGCCATGCGGAGGTCGGCCTTCCGCATGGTCTCCAGGTCAGTGCCATGGATTTCGGCAATAAGCCGCGCTCCTTCGTCAAAGGCCTCGGTCCTGAGCTTGTTGAGCGTGAGGCCGAAGATGTTCTGTGACGGCTGAACCAGGACATCCGCGATGAACCCAGTCTCAAAGGCGCGGAACATCCACGCCTCCTCCTGCGCCCTGTACGGATCGACCTCAACATCGATGTTTGAACGCCCCTCCACATCGGTCATCTCAAGGTCGGCGTAGTCCCTCAGGGCCTGGTTGGGAGATGCGAGCATCTCCTCCTGCATCTTGAGCGCGTACGCCCTGTGGCCCGGCGTCCATGGCGCCGCTCTTACCGCCATAGGGATGGTCTTGAGAGCCGTGGACGGCATCTGGATGGCAAGGCCCAGGGCCTGCCTCCCAAGGGCGGAGTCATCGCCCGATGCGTTGAGGACAAGGGCGGCGCCGAAGGCAGTTCTATATCTGGCCAGCCATTTGTTGACAGTGGCCTCTGGCACCGCGCCCTTATCCCGCTGCGCTTTTCTGGACTTGGCCTTGGCTTTCTGCACCCCATCGGCGGCCTTCCTCGCCTGCTTCTGCGCGGCCTTGAGCGCCCGCTCAAGCGCGCGTTGGTCGGCGCTCTTCTTGATTGGCGTGACCCTGACCGGACGCGCCTCTTGTTCCGCCGCCTCCTGGCGAGCAGTCTTCTTCTTTTCGCCCTTCTTCTTGGGCTTGCGAGTCTTCTTCTTGGCCTCTTTCTTTACCTCCTCGGAGGCGCGCAGGGCCTTCTCTGCGCTCTTGAGCCTACGGGCCGCCCTCTTGAGGGCTGCCTGCGCCTTTGCCTCTGCTTCTACGGCCTGGGCTTCCGCCCTCTCGGCTGTGTCCCAGAGCTTGTTAAGCCTGGCAACCTCTTCTTCTGTGAGGGGCTTGCGCTTCTTGAGCGTTGCCCTTGCCTGGGCCTCAACCACGTTCATGAGTGGGTCAATGAGGTACTGGCGGAATCTCAGGGCTTGTGCGGCGGGTGTTCCGCCCGCCTTCTGAGCAAGCAGCGCGTCCAGGGCCAGCGATCTGAGCGTCGCGTCCTCGGTCGCCAGCGTTGCTACCTCGGCGGTGTCCGTTGCCCCTTCCACCGCCTTGAGCACGTTCTCTCTCGCGGCGATGGCGGCCCTATAGGTCGAGTGGATTGCGGCAATCTCCACATTGCTGGGCGAAAGCCTGCCTTGGTTGACCTCGTCAATAAGCTTTCGCGTGGCCGCTGGTAGCTCGACGGCCCTGCCGCTCTCTGACAGCGTGGCCCTTAGCCCCGCGCCATCCATGGCCGTGATGACATCGGCAAAGCCCATCTTCTGGTGCGACAGAAGTTGGTCAATCTCCTCGTCCGTTCTGCCCATCTCACGGGCGAGCTGCTTTATCTGCTCGATATTGTCCGCGTTCCTGGGGGCAATCGCCTGTCCGCTCTCCCTTAGCTCTGCGGCTGCGGCCTCATTGACCGCGTCTGTGACATCGGCCTCGGTGGCGCCTGTCTCGTTGGCGACCAGCGCCAAGCGACGGATGGCATCCTTGGCCGACATCGGCTCGGTGGGCGTCTTGACCGCCTCTGATCGCTTGCGCGTGGTGGCCTTGCCCCCAGCGGCCTTGGGCTTTGCACCAGAGGGGCGAGGCGCAACGCCCTCGGCGGCCTCCTTGGCGGCCCTGGCCGCCGCGCTGACTTGGTCGGCAAGCCGGTCCTTCTCCATCTGCACGTCGACCGCGTCGAGCGCGTCCCTGGGAATGGGCGGGGGTTGCGGCCCAGCCATAGCCACGCCGAAGAGGTCCTGCTCCCAGGTAGCCGGTGCGGTGCCCGGCCGTGGCTCCACGCCCTCCTCGATGATGGCGTCCACAGCGTCGATTGGAGGAGCGTCCTGGGGGGCAAGGGTGCGCTTGGCCCCAGGCTCTGCACCTGGAACCACGGTGAGCACCGTCTCGGCCACTTCCTCGGTTGGGGTGGCTCGGTCGACCAGCGGCTGAATCAGGCTGCGCGTAACCTCTCCGCTAATCCCGTTGCCAAGCACCGTCTTGGCCAGGCCGTGATGGTCTGGGATTGCAAACGTATCGGGGAGCCCCATTAGCCGCGCCATCATCCTGGGCGTAACGCGCTTCACCGTTCCGTCTGGCATGAGGATGCGCGGCACCTCTTTGGGCGTTGCCTTCAGCGTCTTGGACGGTGAGCCCGCATTGACGGCGGCGGCGACCCCGCTGCCGGCAGAGCCGCCCATCGTGAGGATGGGCTTTGTGACGTCCAGGGTTCCGCGCTTGACCATCCGGGCGATGCGGTCACGCTCCCATTGGGGGATTGTCGACTCGGGAGCGGCGGCGATCAGGTCCTCCACCGCCGCATACCAGTCGCCAGGCGCGGTCTTGGGGGGCAGCGGTGGCAGCGAGCCCTCGCGAACAGCCCGCAGCAATATCCGCTTGCGAGACTGCGGGGCTCCATAGTCTGCGGCGTCATGCTCCACTACGTCCCAAGCGTATCCCTTCGCGTCCAGGGCGTCGGTGATGAGCCTGAACAGCGCGGTGTCTTTGTAGGCGGGCACGTTCTCGACGGTAACAACGGGCGGCTCGGCCTCACGGATAACGCGAGACACGGCCTCGGCAGAGGCCACGTCACCCTTGTCGGCGGTGCGTAGCCGCTTGGCCTTGCTGAAGTTCTTGCAGACAGGCGAAGCGTGATAGACATCCGGCGACTCTGCCGCAATCTCGGCGGGGTCGACATCGACAATGCTTCGCGGCTTGTACGAGGTGCCATGCGCCTTGTTGTATTGCTCGACAACTTTCGGGTCATGCTCAACCGCGTGAACGCTGCGAACGCCAGTCAGAGCCGCCTCCACAGTGCCGGTGCCTGAAAATCCAGTGGCTATGCGACGGGCCTGGGTTGGGGTGACGACCTCTTCGGTAACCACCTCCTCGGCTGGGGCGGCGCGGCGCTGCTCCCAAAGCTCCTCTGCGCGCCTCGCTCCGTACCGCAGTCGCTCTGAGAACGGGTCGCCCTCCAGGCGCCCGAGCGCCATGTTCTGCATATTACCCAGCCAGGGTCCGGCACCTGGCCGCTGTAAGATGGCCTCGATTGTACGGATGTCCTCGGCGGGGTTTGGGTCGCGCCCATCTAGCGCGAGGCGGTACTCCTCCAGAGACGCTTCCGGGTCGAACGCTGGGGCCTCAACCTCCGCAACCACCTCCTCGGTGACTGGGGTGGGCTCTGCGGCCTGTTGCGCCGCATCATCCTCAAGCGACTGAACCGTCTCCCGAAGCGTGGCCTCGCGCTGGGCCGGGTCGTCTGCGATTCTGCGGCCCAGCGCGCCGAGGGGGTCCCGGCGTGCCACGGCAGCGGTGCCGCCAACAAAGCCACCCATCCCAGCGCCAACCGCAAGCCCGTGCGCTGACCTCTTCAACCCCTCCTCAAGGTCGACTCCGTGCCAGAGGTCCGGCCCCTCCCTTGTCCCAAACTGCGTGCCCAGGGTCTCGATAGCCCCCTGGGCGGCCTCCTCGGCGCCCTCGATCGCAGCGCCGCGAAGGGCGGCGCGCCCCACGGTAGAGGCGCCTCCACCCCCCAGCGTGGCGAGGGCAGACCCTCTTTCGGCAGCGCTAACCGCCGCTGCGACGGCAACGCCGCGACCAAGGTCGTTGAGGCCAACGGTGTCTGACCCCCGATTCGCGGCAGACTCTTTGGCGTAGCCCCCCACGAGAGAGCCCATGTAGCCGGGCATGCTCACCAGGGCAGCCGCCATGCCAGGGGTGGCCTTAACTATCCCTCGCTGGATGAGGCTCACGAGTGGGCCAACGTCGCCCGCCGTAGCCTTCTCGGCCACCACGTAGATGTCCTCATCTTCGGGCTTTGCGCCCGCTTCGAGGCCGCGCTCCCAATCCCTCCAGGACTGGTGGGCCTGGCGTAAGCCAGGAAGCGCCTCTGGCCCAACGGTGGCCTCGGCTACTGCGAGACCCGTCTCAAGGGGGCCGCGCTGAACCGCCGACACTCCAGCCGCGAGGGGTCTGACAAAGTGCTTCTGGAGCGGGTGCTCGTAGTCCCCCCAGAATTCCCTGCCCGCAGGGGCCTCAAGCTCCTGGAACCCACGCATGGTCTCAGCCAGACCGCCGAGACCAGCGGACTCTATCTGCTCGGGGGTGAACCGCTGCTGCGCTGGTGGTGCAGTCTCACGCCCGGAAAGCAGTTGCAGCATCTCACGGTCTTCCGCTTCCGTGGGGGTGTCGCCTGCAATCTCAACAATGCCGAGGCCCGGTACGTTGATAAGACCCACGGCAGCTACCTACCGCTTGATTCGAGCTGGGTCGGCTTCGAGACGGTGCCAGGCACGTATGTCGGGATGCCGGCAGGCCCGGCCGATTGGGTAAGCAGGCCCTCAAGGTTCCTGATGTACTCCTCGTAGTACACCTTGGCATCTGGGCGGGTTGCCGCAGTCAGTGCGGCACGGACGTCTGCGAGCTTTTCGTTGATTCGTCCCTTGCGACTGGCTGCGCCCGTTCTTTCCCCAGTGGTCGGAAGCGTGGCCTTGAACCCCAGGATGTCCTGCCTGGCCCTGTTCTTTATGCCCTCTTTCGCCTCAAGGGTCTCCACGGAGATGTCAGCCTCCGCCCGCTTCTTGGCCAGGTTGATAGCGCTGGAAGTCATCGCGTCGGCGCTGCCCCTGAGCCCCTTGTTGCGCTTGTTGGTTCTCCTGGAGCCGGTCCCGTCTGGCCAGGTGCGGTAGACGGCCCCACTAATGGTCTTGTTGTCCTCGTTTGCGAAGCGCCCTGACCGCTTTTTCCATAGGAGGTCCCCGGCCGCGTCCCATGTGATGTATGGGGTCCCGCCCCCGAGCGCCACTAGTTCCGGCGAACCATCCGCGTAGTCCCCTGTGCGGCTTACCTTGTCGGTATAGTCCTTGGACCATCCGCGCAATTCATCCTGCGCGGCGGCGCCAGAGTCATCTCCGGTGCGCCTGAGGCCCTTTGAAACCTTGGCGCTCTTGGCGGTATCCTTGTCCAGTTTGCCCTGAACGACCTCCATCCGCTTGCGAATAGACTCCTCTTGCGCCCGACTGGTCTCGGTCCGCTGCGTGATATTCTCTAGCTTGGCACGGTCCAGAGCGGTCTCACCCCGAGGCGGTCTCCATCCCCTGAGCGCAGCCTCCTGAGCGCGACGGATGTGGGCGCCCGTGATGGCGTCCTCAAGGCTGCCTGCGCGGGCCAACTGGTCGATGTGCTCCATGGCGACGGCCATCTCCTCCTGCGTGGTGGCAAACCTCGCCATGGCCTGAGCCTCACCGAGGGTGGTGGGGATGTAGGATGCGCGGCGCTGCTGGGGCGTGGGCGGTGGCCTCACCATGAGGGGGGTCTGGAGGGCGGTGAGGGTCTGAGCGGGGGGCATCGGCTGGAGGGACGGGCCCACCTGAAGCTGGGGGGTTGGCATCCTCGTGTCCATAATCGGTGGCGTTTGAAGCGCCCCGGCCTCTTCAAGGCCAATGACCCTTTCGCTTCGGCGCCCAGCCATTTCACCGAGCGGGTCGATGGCCCAGCCGCCCGTCTGGGTGCCAGTGGGGGACCACGACGAAGACCCGGCCTCCTGCATCACATCCTGGCGAGCCCCCTCCCACCTGTCCCGGTCCTCGGGCGCTGCGCCACTCATCGCGATTGGCTGCGTGCCGCGTCGCTGAAGAAGCTCGGGCTCGTCCAGTCGGGCCGACAGTGCGGGTGGGTCCATCTGGGCGAGGAACGCCTCGGCAGACGCTGGGACATCCGTTGCACCCTCAGCCTGCGCTGCCCTTTGCCTGCGCCTCCTGGCCGTTTCGCTTGAGGCTGCTGCACGCCCACCGAGGCCGATGGCGGCATCGAGGCCGAGTCTGATCAGCTCATACTCGCTGACGCCGTACTTCTCCTTCAGGGTCAGCGGCCTGCGCGGCTGAGGCTTCGGCCTTGGGCGCCGCAACTGAACCTGGCCAGCCGGCCCGCGTGGCCGCAAACGCGGCCTTGGTATCACTATCCTGCCCATTAATAACCCGTCATAAAGCTGCCGCCGGTCATGCCCAGGATGCGCCTAATCTCAGTGAGGTACACGTCTCTCACGGCCTGGGTCGGGGCCGAGGTGGCCAGGGCTTGCAGTTTCGTCAGGCCCGCCATGTAGTCCGCCTCGGGGACCGCGGTGATGTCGAAGAGGACACCGTCTTTTGTTTTGAAGTGCAAGTCATGAATGGTCCCGATTTGGTTTATGGCGTCGGTCACAAAACCGCCCGCGTCGACCCCGACTTGCCCCATCTGCTGCGCTGCCTCTGAGCGAGCAAGGTGGGCAGCGGGGAGCGCATTTGCGAGGAATTCGGCCTTGGTTTGCCCGGTCTCCCGCCCTGTCTGCCTGAGTGATGCGGATGAGCCGCCGCCGATCGGCATCGCGCCCGCCTGACCCATGGCCGCCGCATGACTGCGGGCCGCGTCGCTGGAGATGGCGCGCATGCCCAGAGTGGGCACGTCTCCCAGGACATCGCGGTAACCCCGGAGATCGGTAAGCTGTTGGGCAAAGGGGTCGTCTGATGGAGTGGCGCCGAGACCGCCAATCCACTCCTCCATCCCGCCGCCCTCTCCCCACTCAACAGCGGCGGCCTTGCCGCCATGGGGGTCAAATGCGATGTCCGCCATCTCGCCCTCCTACTTCGTAAGGTGCTTCTTGCAGATAAGATACACGTAACACCCACCGTAGCCCACCAAGATGCTTGGTAGCTTGCCCAGGGTGTCGTTTGGGTCTCCGATGTCAGCGACCACATCGGCAACCGCAGTGTCAAAGTTCTTCCCGGCCTGACTCGGATAGAGCAGCGAGCGGACCTCGATCCACTGTTCAGCCCCACCCGTGTCTGGGGCGGCGCCGTCCAAATTGCTGCGGTCCTTGGTGGTGGTCCAGCCGGGCCCCACGAAAATCGGGTCGCCCTGGACGTAGTAACCATTGGCGCTGTCGGTCGTGGGGGTGAGCGGAATCGAGTGCAACTCCCAGTTCCACTTGGGAGCGAAGGCGTAACCGTCCCCGGCAGCATTCCACAGCATAGACGCAGGGGGTGAGTCTGTGCTGGTAATCCGATCGATGAGACTCGTGTCCCAGTCCCCAGTTGTGTCGGGGTCGCCGGGGGTGGGCGGCGTTGCCCCTGGGGCGTAGTTATTGGGGTTGTTGATGGCCAACTCACCCACCTCGGCGTACCCAAATCCATCGGCGCCCATTCCTGTGCCGATGCCGATGCCTACCTTGAGGGCGATGTCCTCGGACGGGGCAACCCACAGCGCGCCCTGGGCGTTGGCTATCGGCGCGGCGGGGTCGGCCATGGGGGGTGTGCCGCCTGGATCCCAATCTGCATTCAGTATCCTGTAGGGCGACCAGTTCCAGGCCAGGATGGCGTGGTGGATGGTGTAAGAGTGGTGAATCGGGATGATGCGGCGGTCGAAGAGGCCCGCGTTGGCCTCAAGGTCGTCCCGATCGCCCATGTAGGGCCACGTCGCAAGAAACGTCGCGTTGGCAGAGATGCCGCCGTTTGCGCTGTTCTGGTAGAGCGGCACCGCGATGACGTCGTAGGCCGCGTCGTCCTTGATGGCCTCTGTGGGCGGCGTGTCACCATAGCGGTTGTAGCCGCCTTGGAGCTTGGCGGTGAACTGGTCGTCAATGGTGGTGACGCTGGTGTTTACCCCATCCGAGCCGCTGGCAGCGAGGGGGTCGCCCGCGTCGGGTGGTGTAATCGTGATGGATGGCGCCGTCTTGGCCCCGAATTTATCCGCCCCGCTGCCGCCATCATCCGGGATGTTCTGCACAGCGGCCTCGCCACTGTCTCGCTGGACCAACTCACCGAGGAACTTCATGGACACTTCGATGGACGGCAGCGTCAGGTTCCGCCCCGCCGTGTCGAGCAGGCCGGGGCAGTGGACCGTAAACAGCAGGGTCTTATAGGGGTCGATGGCGATGTCGATGTCGGTCTGGATGAACGGATTGGCGCGTAGTGCGGTGCCCGAAAGCGTGCTCTCGGGGATGACCGTAGACCAAAGCTCCTTCTGGAGCTTGTACGGATAGGCGTCCCCGAAGTAAGCCTGGTCCTTCTCGTGGAGGGATATCTTGATATCGAGCTTGGTGACGTCCTCGTAAGTCAGCTTGGCCTGCTCGCTTGAGTAGCCATACTTGCCCGTAACGCCCGTGTCGCTCTGGGTCCAGAACTGGCTCGCGATGGCGGCTGGTTCGCCTCGCTGGTCAAACGAGAACGACACGGACTTGAGCATTATCTGGGGCAGCGTGCCTGGATAGACGGGTGCGCCAGTGCCGAACGTGCCCCTAGCATCGAAGTCCTCCTGGAGAGGGGGCAACGCAAAGGGGATGGTGATGGTACCTGCCGGCAGCGACGCGGGGCCAAGAAAGGGCACCGAGAGGTTGACGCAGAAAGGCGCCATGGGGGCCTTCATCTGGTCTCGATTGATATCGATGCCAGTCATCTGAGTCTTTGCGGCGACCAGCGGGTCCGAGACATGTCCCGGCATGAGCTTGGTGCCCCTGGCGAGCTTCTTCCTGCTAATCTTAGCCACTGACCACCTCTTCGAGCATCGTGACGGTCATGTGCATCTTCTGCTGGAACCACGGGTAGGCGCCAGAATTACCCGCTGGGTTCCAGCCGCACGGGCGCATGGCCGCAGTGTAAGACGGTATCACCACGGACACGCGGAGGCGGGCGCGCTGATGGATGGGGATGTTGAGGCCCTCTTCACCTTTAGCGATATGCCCCAGGCTGATGCGGACGCCCTGGACGGTAGATGCAATCGAGGCGGCATGGCTTATGCCGGGCGCCGGCGCGAAATCATCGTAGGCGGGGAGAGGGGAGTCGCCCGCCGAGGTCTTCGCGAGGGGGAGGGGGCTCACCTTGTCGTTGTTTATCTGGAACCTGCGCCGCAGCACTTCGACATCGGCCATGTTGCGGTCTTCCCTGGCGAACTCACTGTCAACCGCAGCCGTGATGACCAACCCCCTGTCATTGGAGTCAGCGGCGTAGCCAGTGGGCGGCACGTCACCATACACGAAGCTGTTCAGATAGGTCGCTCTCGGGGCCGAGACGTGGTCCACCTCAAGTATCAGGTCGATAGCGCTCAAGATGCTCGGGCGCTCAATGAACCACGAGCGCGTCCAGGCGAACTGCTCGCCAACCGGGTCCAGTGATGGGGTGTACGAGGTTTCGGCAGCCACAGACCTCCCGTAGGGGAATACGCCGGGGGCCTGAGCGCCCTTGAGCCTGTAGGGGTTGGAGAACCGGAGGTCGTCGGTTGCCAAGGCGCCGAGGGTGCCGCTCACGACCTCTGAATTGGTGTTCAAAACACGCATCCAGGGCCAGTGATGGGTGCCGGCTATCTCGCCCTTGTCGCTCTCTGCCGTGTCGCCAGATGACATTTCCAGCGTGGCGGGCGACTGCGGGGTCCAGCCCGCCACGTAAGTGATGGGTACCCAGCGCTTGCGGAGGTCTCCATAGGGCACGCTGTTGACGCGCTCGACCACGTCGTCCATGGCGTTATCGATGCGGTTGCCATCGATGGTGGTGCCCTCGGAGAACTGCTCCTTGGTGATGGTTCTCGGGTTTGCTTTCCAGGCCATTAGGCGACCACCGTGCCGGTCTCGGTTATCTGAACGACGGCTGGTGACGTGGTGCCGTCCAGTCGCGGGTTGCCGGTGCCGTTAACGCAGCCAATGGCCTGCACGTTGGCCTCGTCGCCAGGCGCAGCCCAGCCAACGTTGTTGATGGTGGTCAGACCACCGTCGATGAAGATGCAACCGATGAAGACTGCCTTGGCATCGGTAGAGCCGGTCACGTCGCTGGCCTCCTCGATTCGCACCATGTCGCCCACGCTCGATGGCTCGCGCCTGAAGATGCAGTTGATGAAGGAGACCGCCACGCTCGGGCCCACCCGCACCAGTTCTGTGGCTGATGGCTCATCGGCGTCGGAGAACTCAACGCCAAAGACGGACGCATGACCGTTGATTTTACAGCGCTTTACGAACGCGGCGCCGGCCACGACGCCTCGGATGACGTTGTGGGACTTCTCGTGGTCAAACGCGCCATAGACGGCGTTAGCCAGGTTCCACTTGTTGCCAGCGAGAAGCTCCTCGTCCAGCAGGGCGCCAACCGGGAGCAGGTCCAGGCTCCTGACCTGGGCCTCAATGGCGGCCTCTTGAGCCTGGTCGTTCACCTCTTCGATGGTGAGCCAGGGCTGCATGAGCTTGTTATAGATGCCGTAGTTGGGCATTAGCGACCCCTCCTGCGGCGTCCACCGACAACCCTGAAGACGGCCTTGACCCCTTCGAGCCAGAGCTTTTCGGCCCTGTTCATAATGAAGCCGAAGTGCATCACGCTGAAGCTCTGCCCCTTGACGGACATGCTCACCGAGATGTCGCTGGTGTCCTCGTCACCGATGAGCACGGTGCCGTCCGAGCCCTCTGTGGCGCTGGCGGCAGGGTTGCCCCACACGAGGCCGGTGGTGCCAAACGCCTTGTCAACGAGGTCGCCGTCAGACTTCTGGACCCTGGTCCGAAGCGTGCTGGTGGACGTGAACGGTGCGGTCTCGTCCTGCTGCTCGATGGCCGCCTGGGCAGGCGACATGTCGATTATCTGCGCCATCCATTCTTTCCGGTCGCTCCCAACCAGAGTGTTGAAGAGCCCGTAAGGCCACGCAGCGTCTAGCTTTTCTGTGCCGGTGCCGTGGCTGAGCATGTTGGCCCAGACGCCGCGCATCTTCAGTTCGTTGCCGCCTTCGAGGCCTACGTTGGTGGACTTGTAGGCCCAGTCCACCGGCTGCGCGACGCTGTCTTCCTTACGCACGGACCCGGAGCCGAGCGACCACTTGTTGCGTATCTTGAGGGGGATGCGGCTGGTGTCCACCCCATTGTCGAGGGTTATCAGCGTATCGCCACTGTCTACGAGCACCTCCCAGCCCATGCCGCTCGTATTGTCCTCGGCCTGCCCGGATATGCGCTGGAACGGCAGGAATAACAAGCGGTTGTGTCTCTCGGGGTTCAGGTTCATGTACGGGGCGTGGTAGTGGTCGGCATCGCTGCCTGTCCACTCGATCTTCAGGTAACCGCCCGATGCAGAAGCAGACGACATGGCCGCGTCGCTATAGGTCCTTATGAGCCACGGGAATGAGGCGGCCGCTGGCGCTACGCTGGCCAAGCGCTCGGTGGGAAACATCTGCTCAACGGTGCCTGTGGCCACCCCGTTATACACCGGCTTCCAGCGCGTCGCGTCAAACGATAGATTGGCGATGATGCGGCTCACGTTTATTATAGGGTCCATTGCCGGCACTACGGTCACCGGGATGAGCACGAAGTCGTCCGAGTCGGCGGTGGTGTTGCCCGATGGGAAGCGATAGCCATTGGGCACCTTGATGGGCGCCTCGATATAGAGCCCGCCCTCGATGGACAGGTCTGAGCCCGTTGGAACCACTTCATGCCCATACCGGCAGATGCGCCGGTTGTCCTCGTCTGCGTCCACGCTCCGGTCGATGGCGCCGCCTCGACCGTACTCCAGGATGATGAACGACCTGGACTTCACGTCGAAGTCGATGGCGGCTCCGGTGACGATGGTGGCATCATCGGTGAGTGACTGCACATCTGGGCCGGCGAGGGCGAAGAGGTCGTCCTGATAGTTGAGTATCCAGGGCGCTGGCATGTTTTGGGTGACGCCCACAACGGCTGCGGGGGAGACTGCGCCGTCGTTGGCCACGATGGACTCAAATGTCCACCACGACCACCGTCCTTCGCTCATCACAAGTGCAGCGCTGAGCAGCGGAATCGAGATAACGAGCGCGTTCATCGAGGCCACAAACGTGCATTTCACACCCTCTGGCTTGAGCCTGAGCGTGGTCGTGGGCTGCTCGTTGTCTGGGTCCGTCTGGCCGTACTGCACGAAGTACGAGGTGAGCGGGTTGGTCATGCCCTCCCGCTCGAAGAACGGCTGGACCGGCTCCGATATTGGCTTGATGCTGAGGCCGTTGGTGGTCTGGTAGACCCCGCTTGAGTCGACCCATACAAGCCCTCCTCCGGTGTCGGCGTTGGCGTTTGGGCCAATGCACCCCACGTTATCGCTCACCCTGGTGAGCCTGCCCTGGCTGACGGTCTCGCCCACAGAGGGTTGATAGAGCCATGTCTCGTTTTCGGTGAAGATGACGAGGTTGGAATTCTTCTCAGCGATGGCTGTGATCTGTTCCTCTGACGGCACCATGAAGTAGTTGTTAGCCGTGATGGCGTTCGGAAACCCAGGGTCAGACCAGTAGAGGTAGTTGCCAGAGGCGTAGACGAGCCTGTTCTGCACCACGGCCACGTCCACCGGATTGGGCATGTCAGCAGTGCGGAGGTACTCGAACGCCTCGGGGTTGATGCCTGGGCTCAGCACCACGGGGGTGATGATGTTCGATTCGCCGTAGGACTGGGACCACTCGCGGTTGCTGAGGTTATCTATCTCTGTCTCGCGAAGGCCATTGAAAGACGCCCCGAGATACGCCCAGCAACCAGCGGCGCTGTTGCCGAAGTACAGGATATCGTTGAACTCTTCAAAGAAGAAGAACTCGTCCTTGGCCTTGAGCCACACTGCGTGGCCTTCGAGGTAGGCGGTCTGATACTGGGGCGCGAGGTCTTCGACGCCTTCGGCGGCCACAGAGATGAACTCATGGCTAATATCGCCCTTTTCATCCACGAGCGTGGTGGGCACCGCGTCATCGAAGCTGGCTGCCACGGCGGTCTGGCTGGTGTGCGGATAGAGCGGCACCTCGAAGCGCTCGTTAGTGGTCAGGTCATAGATGCTGACGATGTAGAGGAGTCTCCTCTGCGCGTAGGCCCAGGGCAGGTTGGGGCCGCCGGGCGACGTTGTGCCCACGTTGGCCAGGAAGACCGAGAGCATCTGGAGGTTGCCGAAGTCGGTCTTGAAGAGGTGAGACCCGAGGTGCTTGCTGAGCCCCCAGTCGACAGTGGCGACCGCAAACGGCGGCGACGTCATCATGGTGTCGAACTGGGTGACTTGTCCGAACCCCTCACGAACCTGCCAGGCGTTGTTGGCGTAGAGCATGTTGAGCGCGAACGCGCCTTTGGACGGTGCGTTGGCCTCGATGCCCGCGCCCAGCACCTCAACCTCTTGAGCCTTTACCGCCATTAGTATCCGTACCAGGGGACCGTCTGGACGTAATCGTAGCCATCGAAGGCCCTGGCCTGGAGGTACTCCTGGAACTCCCTCAGCCTCGTGGCCGTCTGGCGAAGGATGGGCTCACTCTCGGCACCGTCCACAATGGCGTACTGCCGGTAAGCCAGCAGGGCTATGAGGTCGTGAAACGGGGTGAGGTTGTCGAGGAACGCGGTCGGAGACCCGGTCCATGTGATGTCGCCCTCGGGCACGTACTCGATGGTGTAGTCCCCGGTGAGGCGGCGCGTGAACTTGAGGATGGTGCCAGAGAGGTAGTAGCTCGACGGCGTCACTTCGAGCGCGCGGACATTGCTCACGGCGCCGAAGCGCTCGGTGACAAGCCCGGAGCTGTCCACCTTGACGACGCTATTGAGGCGCACTAGGCGCCCATTGGTGGCCGTGGGGTTTGCCCCCATGAACACCGGGTCGAGGTCATACTCGCGCACATCGGAGAGCGTGACCTCCTCGGTGGCGTTGTAAATCATCGGATTGATGTCGCACACCATGTTCCGAAACTCGCGGTAGCCATCGTCGAGATAAGTCTCCACGTCTGCGTCTGAGACAAACGTCTGGTCGGGCTCGTCGATGTACTGCCTGAACTTGGCCGCTACCTGTGCCGGTGTCATCCGATACCCCCAAAGACCGGGCTAATCAGCGCCTCCTGCCCTGCGGCCTGCTTGGAGACCGCTGACTCCATGAGGCCCACGTTGCCCGCGAGGCCCATGGCCTCCTCTGCCATCTGGCCCTGGGTCTCTGGTGAGCCCACGGCCATGATGTTGGCCATCTGCGCTGCCCGGTCGTCCATCGGTGGGGTCTGACGCGGGAAGACCTTCTGCATGGACTCTGCCTTCTGGAACTCCTCATTGGAGGCCATCGGGTTACTGAGCGCCACGACCACGTCTCGGATGTAGAGCTGCCGCTCTTCCGGCAACTCGTAGAAGTCATCGGTGTGGATGTAATCCGAGAACACCTTGAGCATCGAGCGTAGGTCGTCTGACTGGAATATCTCGACCTCGTAGCCTTCCTTGGTGGCGTCGAGAAGCTTCTTGGCGTGCGCCATGCCCTGCACCTTCTCGGTGATGAAGCTGTTGCCAGTGCGGAAGCTCAGCTCCTGGATGGCGCTCTCCGGGTCGATGAGCCCTGCCTGGAAAAGCTCCATGACGTGCTGGTCTCTGTCCCTGGAGTCGAACCGGAAGGCGCTGCCTGCCTCGATGAAGACCTCCGGGTCATCGACGATGTTGGCAGAGCTAATGGCCTCGTAGACCACCTTGCCCGTCTGGTCGAGCATCCGGGCCATCTTGGGCTCGGTGTAGTGGACCTTCATAAGCTCCAGCACAACCTTGGCCATCTCGCGAACAGCGCGCTCGACGTTGGTCTGGGTCTCCTGAAGCTGCGAGGTGTCGCGGTCGCTGAGGACCTGCATGGCGCGGCCAGAGCTTACGCCCACCGCTCGCTTACCGAGGCTCACGGAGTGGATACCCGCCACGTCATGCATCTCTGCCTGGGTCCGCGTGATGCTGTCGAGCACGTAGCTCGGGAGCGGGGACGGCTGAATCTGACTGGGCGCTCCACCGGCAGGGTTATAGTAAATCTTCTCGCCAGGGCGGTTGGTCATCGACGAGGCGTTGACGCCTGCCGTCTTGGGGATGGCCCACTTCGGGTTACCCATGAGCTTGACGTTGTGAACCACCTGGGTGCGCTGCTCGTTGTAGAGGCGCTGGAGGTCCAGAAGCGGCTGCATGAGGCCGATTCCCCACAGGCGCCCTGGGACCTCGGTGTAGCGGATAATCTGAACCGGGAAGGTCTTGGTCTTCCAGGTGCCCTTGTAGAGGTACACATCCCCGGCGAGGATGGCGTGGCGGCCATCTCGCCAGTAGACCTCCATTAGCTCGATGCGGTCATCCGGCACCGTGTGAAGCTCGGAGTCGAGCCCTGAGTCCTCATCTCCAGCCTGAGCGGCGAGGACCTCGTCAGTCTTGTCGGGGTAGGCCTTCTCCACATCCTCGCGCACGTGGAAGCTTCGGATGGTCACCCACTGGGAGTCACGGGGGTTTGTGACCTTGTCCTCGAAGAAGATGTCATAGGGACTGATGGGCTCAGAGTGAACGACATCGTCGTCGCCGTCGTAGTAGGTGTGTATTGCGGTGGTGCCGGTGACGAGGAGCCACTGGAGCGCCGTGTGGAGCTTGTCCTGGACGTCTTCTCGGGACCAGTAGTAGCGGAGGGCTATCTCGGAGCTTTTCGCCTTGATGATGTCGTCATTGGATGGCGACGACGGGATGACAGCGATGGACGGGTAGCTCAGCGAGAGCCTGGCCATGATGTTGCGGTAGATGTTGAGCAGCAGGTTGACGGTCTGGCGCTGGCTACCGTCAGGGCGCGCCCTCTGGTTGATGAGGTAGGCCGCACTGTTACGGTCGAAGTCGAGCCACTGGCGCCCTTCGAGGAACATGGTGCAGAGGTCCCACACGCGCCCGTAGGTGGTCTTGTCGTTACGGGACGCCCTGATTTGGCTCCCGATGTTGTCTGGATATTCGGGCATTATCTATCCCCCATACGCGCCCATCTTCCTGGCAGCGCCAGTGGCGCCACTCATCTCCTCGATAGTGGCCGTCTGCGTGGGGTAGGCGCTATTGACGAATACCCTTCGCGCTGGGTCATAGAACCACCCGGCTGGGGGCGTGATACCGGCAGCGGCTGTCAGATGGTCCCCCATAAGTGGCGGCGGCCCGCCCATGGGTGCGGCGCGCTGGGTGGAGAGAGGCGCCACGGGCGCGGGTGGCACTGACGGTGTCTGCCACGGCCTGAGCGGGCCTGCGGGGGCACCTCTGAGGTGAGCGAGCGGAGTCGGATCACCAAGAGGGGACTGGACGCCGATCGGTGTGCCGGACCCGCCAAGAATGGCCGCTGGGGGCACAAGCGACGCAGACAGACCGGGAGAGCCGAACTGCTCGCGCATGGCGTAGGCTGTCCGGGGGTCCATCCCGAGCGTAGTGTCAAGCCCAAGCTGGCCGGTCTGCGGGGCCGGGACGCCCATGGCCGGTGCAGCGGGCACCGTAGACGCCACAGGGGCAGCGTAGGGGGTCGGCATCGTTGGCGCCGTGAGCGCGTTCATCGCGTACATCGAGCCCATGTCAATGGCCAGGTTGGCGAGCAGGTTGGGTCTGGGCGGCGCCGGCTGCTTCTGAGGCGGCGGCGTGGGGGGCTTTAGCGAGACAGGCGGCTTGAATCCGGGCGGTAGCGCGAGTCTTGGCGGTGGTGGGGGCGGAGGCTTTGGCTGCTTAATCTTAGGCCCGAAGAAGGTCCTAAGAAGCCCGCTGCCCAATCCCACCAACCCCATTGCTACTACTGGATCCATGCAATACCTCGAATATCTCGGACGGGGTGGGGTCTACATGTGGCGGGGTCAGGAGGAGTTTGGTCTCCTCCTCCTTCGCCCGCCGGAGGGAGGCCAGTAGCCTCACCAACTGTATCTCCACGAACACCCCACCCGCAAGGACGAGGGAGAGCAGGATGTCGTGGAGTACAGCCATACACGCCTAGTAGGCCCAGCCGGTCAAGACTGCCTGAGCGTTGGGGCGGTAGCAGTAGTGGTTGTAGTACCACTTGTAGAAGCCCTCCCAACTGTCACGGTCTGCCTTCCTGGCAAGCACTGAGCCGTCGAGGTCGGCAAACTTGCCATCTTCGAGGACCGCGAGCTTCCAGCACTTCGTGTTGAGGAAGAGCATGATGCCCCGGTCGACATGACGCGCCGCCTTGATCGGAATGCCGGCGTAGGAGAGGCCAAGGAAGCCGCCGTCGCCCTTCTGTGCGCTGCCCTGCGCGTTCATCTGGACGGTGCCGGTGATGAGTCCGATGTACTTCGCCCGATCGATCGGGTTCATGAGAATCACATCCGGCTCCATCCCGCTCGTCATGCTGACGTTGTCGATCGTCTCCTGCATGCGCGCCAGGGTCAGGTCCACTAGGCCGCCGCCAGTCGTCTCGCTGGTGGTCAAGACGACAGACTGAAGCTCTGTAGCGGTGTTATCGTCAGAGCCGCGATCGACGCCAAAGAGGCTGACATAGCCGAGGTTTCCGTAGATACCCGTGGGCTGATTGTCGAACGCATCGACGGCTGCGACGCCCTGGTCGCTGATCACCACGGCGCCGGCATACCCTGCATCGATGCCAGAACTGTCCAGGTCGGTGATGGTGATCGTGCCGTCGACCGCCGAGACTGCGGTACACTCAACCTCAGCGCTCACGAACTCGTAGGAGGCCAGCGCGCCGAGCTGAGCGTTCGAGCAGTCAACCACGCGGACGCCAAGCGTTCCGGCGGCATCCGAGACGGCGGTGCCAATCTTGCTGAAGTCGCCCCGGAAGTTCCACGCATTCGCGCCAGCGTTGTCAGCGCGCTCGCAGATGAAGCCCACGACGCGGCCTCCACTGGTGAGCGTGCGGTCAGCCTGATTGCGAACATCGTCCTTGAGCTTGTCCATCTCCATCTCAAGCGCGCCGATGAAGCTCGCCGTGCCACCCTTGGCTGCGGCGGCAATCGCCGGGCCAGTGACCTCGAAGCGGCCATAGAGGTAGGCGGCCTCGAAGGTGAGGCGCTTGACCGTCTGCGAGCCGGCGGCCTCAAGGTCGGTGTTTTCGGCCTTGAAGGCGACACCGGAATTGCGACCAACATGCACGGGCACAACGCCCTGCCTGCCTGCCCAGGAAATCTTGGCCTTCTCGAACATCTGGAGGACCATGACTTCGTTATTGAGCTGCTCCTGGAGCGGCCCAATGTAGTAGTCCTTCAGGATGTCGCTGAGCGACCCTGGGGCGGAAACGGTTCCAATCGTGGCAATAGCCATTTTCTCTTACTCCCTAACCGAAGAGGTTAACGCTGCCGTCTTTGACGGCTTTGAAGAGGGCTTCTGTGCCCTCCTTGATTGTCCCGAAGGTCTGCTTGTCAGCGACGGAGGCTGTCCGAGACGCCCCGGTCCCGGCCCGCTTGGGTCGAGAGGGGACGCCTGGGTCTGCCTCGGGCGCTGCCGCGACCTCCTGGGCCTCCTGTGTGGAGGCGCCAGGGTTGGCGGCGAGATAGCGAGCAATGGCCTCTTCCTCGCGCGTTGCGAGCCATGAGGTGTACTGCTCTGCCACTCGGTTTAGCTCGACATTCGGGTCGCGCTGTACGGCACTGTAGAGAACTTGCTGAAGGTCCGCTCTGAGGTTTTCGTCATAGCTTCCCGTGACTTCGGCAACCTCTTGCCGTAGACGAATGCGCTCGGCGTGGACCTCCTGCTGGTGCAGGCGGGCCTCCATCATGGCGATCTTCTCCTGAACCTCTTTGGGAAGCTCAGTCGTGCCACTCAGTAGCCGGTCTAGTTCGTCTGAAGCGTCAGCACTGTTCTCTGCTGGCTGGGCGGGTGACAGGTTTCGCATCATGGCGACTTCGCCACGCATCATCTCAACCTGTTGCTTGTACGCCTCCATTTGCGCCTGGGCATCGTCGACTTCTCCACGATACTTGTTGCGCGCCTCGATGACGTTCTTGAACCGCTTATACGGGACGCGGTGGCCCGGAGTAACAGGCTCTTCCTCGGCGGAACCGTCGTCCGCCTTGGCCTCTGCCTGCACTTCGCCTTCGCCAGCTTTGGTCTCGGTCTGGGGCTGATCAGCCGGAACTTCCGGTGTCTCTGCCTTTGCCTCAACCGCCTCTTCGACCGCAGGAGCGGCCTCGACCTCTGGTTTCACGTCCTCGGTCACGGACGGGGTGGGGTCCTGCTCGGAGAATGCAAGCTCCATCTTTTCGCTCAGTTCTTGTGCCATCTCTTCGCTTAGAAGACCCATCTCATGCTCCTTTTAACGCCCTGGAAGTTTGGCGGGGTGTCCACGCTTTTGCGTGAATTGTTTCTGGGAGAAGATGTCGAGCGAGCCCTGCTCGCCGTCTGTCCACTCCTCGTCGAAGACCTTACCCGTTGCCTGCTCATAAGCCAACATTTCGCGCAAGGTGCTGGGCCTACGGAGTAATTGCTCATCCCGCACGACGTCTATCTGGTCCACCCCAGCGAGCGCCAGGCCCCATGCGAAGACCATGTCGTCATGCTTTCGGCGGTCCGCCTCGGGGCGACCCACCTTGTTATAGACGAAGCTGTTCATCTCAGCCTTCATCCGCTCGTCGTTGACTTCGAGCGCTCCGCTTGAGATGGCCTTGTGCAGCCTGGCGAGCAGGACTGGGCGCGTGGATACGCTGGTGGAGAACCCAAGCTCCTCCTTCCACCGCTTAGCCATCTTGTCGAATTTGGTGCGGCGGTAGAGGGTGGCGTAGCCGGCGCCCACGAGGTGTTCGATAATGCTTAGTCCGTAGGAATTGGACTCGGCCACCACCAGCGCGCCCCACCTCTTCGCCTCTTCGAGGACACGGGCGGAGAATTCGGTGGGTGAGACCCTTAAATAGTAGGTGCTTACGCACTTGGGCTTCTCCTTATCGGTTACATCGAGCACGCAGAACGACGAGTAGTCCCCGCTTGGCGACCCGGAGGCCGTATCGACGCCCATCGAGTAGGCCCGGTACTTCTGGGGCTTGCTGTACTCCTTGTAGCCGGGCAACGCCTTGGCATGGGGGTAAACCGTGTCGAAGAACCGCTCTCCAGAGGTGATGAACGCCACCTCGGCGGTGATCGGGTACTCCTGGTGGAAGGTTTGCCAGTTATTTCCGCACTTTGTGCGAAAAGCATCGAAGGCCCACCAGTATTGCTTGACCGAGAGCTTGTGCTTCTCGACGTACTCGGACCATTTAGGGCCACCGCCCCGGAATCCCAGCGGTTTCTCGTTCAGCCGGTATTCATCCGACAGCGTCCAGGGCAGGAAGACCTTCTTGTAGCCGTTTTCATCGACCCAGAGCTGGTGGGCGTGGTTGAGGCCGTTGGCGGTGGTCTCCATGACCACGATGGCGTCCGGTGTGGCTGTCTGGAACACCGCTCGCACCGTCTGCTCGACGTCTGAGTAGAAGGCGAACTCGGAGCAGTGCAGGAAGTTGTAGGTGGTGCCGCGAGCGGACTGGGTGTTGGCGGTGAAAACCCTAATCATTCCGCCGTGAAAGAAGAGAATTTCTCTAACGTTGCTCTTCTCGGTGGGGAACTGCATCCAGACAGGCAAGTTCTCGTAGAACCGCTTGTATATCTCGAATATCTGCTCGGCGGACTCACGGCTCTGGGCCATGACGCCAACCTTGAAGTTGGGCTGGAAGTACGCATGCCAGAAGGCGTAGGCGGCGATGCCGGTGGTGCCACCCATCTGCCGGGCCTTGAGGTCGAACACCCACGGGTTCTCTTCGATGGAGGCCAGGAGTATCTCCTGGGCCTCGTTCATCTTGAACGAGACGAGACGAGCCTTCTTGTCTACGATCTTCAGATACCGGCAGAAGTACCTGAAATCACTAGCGCAGCGCCTTAGCTCAGTCTCTTTCTCAGTTGACTTGCTCTTCCTTGCCATCGGCCTTCACCTCGGAGCGGACCTCGTTGAGGATGTCGCGCAGTCGTTCGAGGACAATCTCTTCGCCGTCCTCTTCGAGCTTCTTGGTGCGCGCCTCGACAAACACCGTCTCGGCCTTGGTCTTTGACAGTTGGGCTAGCTGCTGTCGACGTGCAACCGAGTCATCCAATTCCGGCCTCTCAGTCCATGCGTAGCGCTTCTGCAAGACGAACATCGCGGCTCGCCAGTTGTGCTTCTCGGTGGCCTCTCTGATGACGATGTCAGCGAACTTGGACTCACCGATGCCCTCAGCGCACTGTATCTCGTGGAAGAACCACGGGTAGAGCGGGTGGGTTATCTTCTCTTTGCCGTACCGAATCCACTTCGACACGGTCGTGTAGGACACGCCAGCCTGGGCAGACGCCGAGCGGCGGCTGTGACCAGCGTTGAGCACCGAGAGGACCGCCAGCATGCGCTCCTTGAGTCCTCGCTCCTTGCGCGACAGGACGATGTCCTGGGGCAGCGGGTGGCGGAGCGGTGCTTCATCCATCGAGGAACCTCTTCTTCCAGCGGTGTCGCTTCTTGCGGTCGGTCTCTTCGAGCATACAGACGTGCATACACTCAAGGAAGCGGACGGCATCTTTGGCAAACGCGACGAGGCCACCCTCTGCGGCGCCCTGCTGGATGTCGTTGGCCTTCATTCGGTCGACCATGCCCACGACAATCTGACGGCAGGCTCGGTGCTTCGGGCGGAGCGCTGCGTCGTGATACCCCTCCAGGAGGCTCACGAGGTTGAGCAACTCCAGGGCCATGACCTTGAAGGCAGACACGATGGCCTGCTCGCGCGGCATCACTGCCTGCTCGTAGTAGACGACATCCAGGGCGCTCTTGCACTGACCCAGGGACTCAGCGATCAAGCCCTCCACCACCGTGGCCTTGGCGATGCCGCCGCTTCGGGCATCCTTGTCGTAGACCACGATGTCTTTGGAGGCGATGCTGAGGCCCGGCTCCAGCGTGCCGCCCTCTGCGGCAAAGGCGCTCACTTGAGGTAGCGCTTGAGGTGCGGGCCGAAATACTTTGGCCCCATCGCCCTGGCGTTGTTCATGGCCATCCGCATCATCGCGGTGACGACGTCCTTGGGGCTGTCAAAGCTGCCAGAGTCCATCACCCGCTCGACGAACTCAAGCACAGCCGGGTCGAACTCACCTGCGCGGAACGAGACGTAGGTCCTGAAGTGGGCGCCCCTCGGGTCGAGCTTGGGCTCCTCTTCTGCCTTCTTCTTGGCAGGCGCCTTCTTCTTCGCGGGTGCCTTCTTGGTGGCCATCTACTACTCCTCAGTCCAGTGCCAGGCGCGGCAGCATGCCAACCCAATCAGCAGCGCCGCTCTCCTGTCGTCATTTCTAGCCAGGTGCGCCAGCGGTAACACTGGAGAGTGCCTGGGTTTTGACAACATATTACACATGTCGCGCTGCCCCGCAACAGCGCGCGACCTTGGCTGAGTCGGCAACTCAAGCACAACCCGCCACTGGGTAGGGGACACCTCGACGTACTGGATGTCTTCGTACCAGGCGCTCGTGGCGAAGCGCTCGCGAACCCTGGCGAGGCCGAGAGATGCAGCAGCGTTGACGCCCACGTAGCCGCCACCCTCCATGACCACGAGGTCCACGTCGAGCATCGTGCCGCTCACCGCGAGGTAGTCAGCATGGTCGATGTCTCTGAAGTCGACCGGGTCGATACCCTCCCAGACGACCACGGCGGTCGGCTTCTTGCCGCTCGCCGGGTCGATGCTTATCCACCTGCTCGGAGCCTGGTGAGCAGGAGGGGGACACTCAGGGAACACGCTCTTGGACTTAGCCACAATCACCCAACCGGCCGGAACGGAAAGAGATTCAGACAACCTACCCACAGTTACCCAGTAACCTACCCACAGTTACCCAGTAACCTACCCACAGTTATGCGACTAGTCACGATGAACCCCTCCTGCACAAACGAATCGGGTGCGAGCACCATCCCACTCGATATCCGATTCGTAAAGATTACGCCTCGGGCCATGACGGAACTTGTCCATCCCTATCTGCGCCTCCCAGGCGTGTGCGTCTTCGTTAACGTTGTGTAAAAGCCAGGGCACCAGGCCCACATCTGCGTCGTCGTCGATGGCTCCAGACCCCTTGGAGTCCCGGATGGTGGGGCGCTCCTTGCTCCGCTTGGCGGCCATGGTTGGCTGAGAGATGCTGACGACCACGCAATCAAGCTCCATGGCCAGCTCTTTGAGCCCCCGGCTTATCTGCTCCATCTCCTCAGTGCGGTTGCCAGCCTGCTTTTGGGACCGCATGAGCTGGATATAGTCCACAACGATGATACCGAGGTCTCCCTTCTGGGCTTTATAGGACCTGGCGGCCTGTCTGACCCCGTCAATGGTGGCCCCCTGGGCCCCAATCACCCTGATTTGGGCCTCTGAGACGCTCTGAGCGCCATGCGTAAGGGCGACCAGTTGGTCCTCATTGAGGCCCATTTGGTCGTGCATTTGGACCGGAATCCCTGATTCTGCGGCGATTAGGCGCCCGATTAGCTGGTCAGCGGGCATCTCCAGGCTGACGATGAGGGCAGGGCGCTTCTGTTCCTTGGCCACAGACCATGCGAAGCCATTGACGGCCAGGGCAGTCTTGCCATGACCGTTGAGGCTCATCACCAGCACCAGCCAGCCGGGCCTGAACCCACCGCCGAGGGCCTTATCGAGAGGGTAGAGGCCGGTGGAGATACGTGGCGGCTTCTTCTCGCCGTGTTGGATGGCGTGTACCATCCTCATGTAGTCATTGACTACGCACCCCGCGTCATCTCCCTCCACAACCTTCTCGCCAGACTCCCGCAGCCTACCCACCAATGCCTCAGCCTCTGAGATAGCTTCAACGGGGCTAAGGCACCCATCCACCGCGATGGCGCCCAACTCGTCGGCTGCTTTGTGCATCCGCCGGCGTGCGCTCATCTCAAGAAGCCTGTCGACGTAGGCATCGAGCATGGCGTTGGAGCCAAGGCGGCTCATTAGCTGGACAAGGTCGTGGCCTCCCACGCGCCCCCAGGAGCCCTGGTCACGCATGACCTCTTCGAGGATGACCTCATCGTAGTCATTGTGGCGCTCGTAAGCGCCGAGGATACCCCTCCAGATGAAGCGGTTGACGGTGTTGACGAAGTCATCGTCAGTCAGCCGGGTGGACACCGAGGGGGTCTTCGAGGGGTCGAGCAGCAGACACGCGAGCACCTCGCGCTCCACGCTCGAACTCTGAGGCATGAATAGAGGGTCCATTAGCCGGCCCTCCTGCTTCCAACTCCGTCCACGCCCATGCGGTCAAGCTCTTCCCACGGCAGTATTTTGATTGGGTCAGCCGAGTCGCACACCATCTCCAGCGCCTCAACGACGCCTTCCGGTGCATGCGATTCACTGCACCACTCCCAACTTAACCCATATGGGGGACCTTCCAGGATGTGCTCTCCGCCAATGACCACGTAACCAAGGCTATGCCTTGGGTTACCCCTTCCGTTGTGAACTGGAGACCTGATGTGCAAATCAATATTCAGGTCCTCCCAGTCCTCCGGGCTGCACATCGAGTAGAGCACATCTTTTGCCAGGAAGAAGACCGCCCCCATGGTCACGTCGTCAGACATGTCCGGCACAAAGCCATCGCCCTCGGGGGCGCCGTCTTCCACCCTGCGGTGTGAGGACCCGTCTGGATGGACGGCGCGCATCCCCGGCCTCCACTCCCAACGCTTTGTGGCAACCAGGCGCAGTCCAAGCTTGTAAACGTCGGCGTCCATTAGTGGTCCCCCTCTGAGCGCTCAGCGTGGTATCTGTTGCTGCGCTCCGTGCGCTCGGCATACCGCTCCTCAGCCCCTTCTACGAAAGGGCGCAGGGGCCCTGCGCGCCCTGGGTGTCTGAGCATGCGAAGCGCCTTCGACTCTATCTGCCGAACTGCGTCCCTTGTCAGAAACAAGTCCTGGCCCAACTCTTCAAGGGTCTTGTCCTCGTAGAACCTCCCCTTAATCACAAACTGCTGCTTTGGGGAGAGCGTAGACAGCACATCATCGAAGCACCCCGCCAACTCCTGAGCATCGTAAGCGTCTGACGCGGGCAACGCGAGGCGCCCGGAGCCGTTGGTGATGGCCAGCAGGTCGGACGCGTTGACCGTTCGCGTGGCCACAGCGGTCTCAATGCCGATAACGTCGGGCGGGAAGAGGTCTCCCGGCATCACGTCGAAGAACGCCGCGAGCGACAAGGCGATGTTGCGCCACCGGCCCTTGTGGTCTAGCGGGCTGTCCCTCAATGACTCCAGCGCGCCGTACTGGCCCTTGCTGAACCCAGCGGCCTCAGCCAACTGGCCCTGGGTGAACCCAAGCTCGTCACGCCTGGATTTAAGGTGGTTGTTCCGTACTCGAACCGTTACTTCGAAGTCATCCCGCATCACACATCCCCTGTGCAAACAGACGTTGATAAAACCACGCCGCACCCAGGCGGTGAACCAAGGGTGCGACGCGGAACCCATTAACCCAACGGAGAGCTACCCCGCGAGTAGGGACAGACTGACGGAGACCCCAGGGGATGTCAAGGGCTCGTCAGCACTGAGAGGCTCTCCACTGTGCTTACCGCAGCCAGGGCAGCGAATGGAGCCGTGATAGACCTTGTCGCACTCCATACACGCCCGGTCGCACTTGAGCTTGTTGGAGCAGGCGGCCAGCATGAGGCTAACGTTATCCACTAGTAAGTCCCATGCTTACGCTTGGGGCCGCCCCTCCTGGGGTTGGGCGGCATCGCGGCCTCCTGGCGGACGGTGCGTTGCGATGCCATCCGCTTACGCGCCTGAGCCGGGCCCTCGCCAGGGTAGCGAAAGGCCGAGGCAGGCGTCACGCCAGAGAACTTGGGGGCCATCGCAGCGGGGTCGGTGGCAGGCCCCCAGGGCTCATCGCCCTCGGTGTATTCCAGGACATCCTGGAGGTCGAACCACAACCCCTGCTCAAGGTCGGTCAGTTCTCTGCTAAAGGGGGACGTGCCCGAGGGCGCATCGGCCCGCCAGCCAGTGTCGCGCTTGAGGCGAGCGAACGCCTTGGAGGCCACGACCGGGTTCATCGGGTAGCCCTGCGGCAACCCCAGGAAGTAACGCACCCGGTCCTCGGGAGACATCTGCGAAGGGTCCTTCAGGAGCTTGACCCGATGGCCGCCCTCAGTGGCAGCGGCCTCTCGACGCGCCTTGGGGCGCTTGGCCACCTTGTCCTTCTTCTCAGCCATCTCAAACCCCCTTCTTACTCTTGAACCGCTTCGCCAAGAGCAGCGCACTCAAAAGCGACCGCTCCTCAACCGTCTTGTTCTCTTTGGCCTCAAGACGCCCGATGGCCGCGTTGAGCTTACGCATCGGTATCTTCTCACCCTTACCCACACCAAGATACTTACGCACACGCCCAGGCCGCTTAACAGCGCTCTGTATCCACTCACCAGCAGCCTCTGAACGAGCACTCCGAGCCATGATAGAACTGTCCCCTCGCGCTTACGAGCGCTCTGATATAGCGGAGATATCCGCTAAAGCACCATGTACCAGATTTCTACTCACCACATCGGGTGGGCACCAGTGTTCCGAGCGGGACGCTCTCCAACTGGTACCAACCCTCTCACTCCAGCGGCGCGCCCAAAAGCGCAGACGCTGGTAGAGTAATCCTAACCAACGCGCTGGAGATGGGCCCGAGCGTGCGCGAAGCCAGGGGTCCTGGCGTCGCTTACCCTCTAATATGTGTACTTGAGTCAATATTTTAGCACGTTTTGAGGGTTTTGTCCAAGGGGAGATTTACGTGTCCCGTTTGGCCCTTTGGGGGCCAACGGGAACGGGGACTTCTGTGATCAGGCTAAGACTGGCAGGTTACGAGTAGATTCTTGCAGGCTAGCCAGGATGTAAGAATGGGATTGGCTGCGGTCCGATCGATCACCAAGACTCGAAAATACCGGCGCGCAAAATTGGGCTACGTACCAGCCGAGGCCCCCGGGGGTCACC
>Ga0098033_1000149_pt1 | contig 35702 bp, 42 predicted proteins | sample 1_EtaG_FD_75049 | JGI IMG/M metagenome (GOLD analysis project Ga0098033, IMG submission 75049) | Marine viral communities from the Subarctic Pacific Ocean - 1_ETSP_OMZ_AT15124 metaG | ecosystem: Environmental > Aquatic > Marine > Oceanic | place: Pacific Ocean | collected 2015-01-07
CTCGAGGCCCATCTTGAGGACATCCCCCTCTGCCCTGGCCTTCCCTGCCTTCATCCGGATGGCCCAACGGGGGATGACGGCGCAGTCGGGGATCTTCTCTGCGATGTCGTAGCCGGCGGCTCGCAGCTCGCCGGCACTGATCTTGTCCATCCTTGTTCTCCTTGGTGGGACCGACTGGAATCGAACCAGTGGCACTGCGGGCTTCAACCGCACGTAATGACCCAGGACTACCTAAGCTCCATGGCAGAGGGTATGGGATTCGAACCCATGGGGCGGTTAAACCCGCTCGGTTAGCAACCGAGTACTTTCGTCCTCTCAGTCAACCCTCTATAAGTAGCATGAGTGGGATTCGAACCCACACGCCCTTTCGGACACCAGATTTTGAGTCTGGCGCGGCTGCCATTACGCCACCATGCCATATGTAGTAGGAGTACCGAGATTCGAACTCGGACGCCCTTTCGGACACTAGGTTCTAAGCCTAGCGCGGCTGCCGTTACGCCATACTCCCATTATCTTTCATACTCAATCGTAATTGCTGGATTGAGTGGCTTCCTACCATAGCTGATCGTACAATTAGCAGCATTAACATAATGCGTACCATTCATCGAACGCTGTCCATATCCTTCGTGGATATGCCCGAAAACATGCAGTTTCGGTTTAATTCGCTCTACATTTTTTAGTAGCCATGGACAACCGACATTTTCACCTTCATATTCCGTAAGGTCAAAAACACCCTTTGGCGGGCCATGCGTAATCAGAATATCCGTATCGTCTGGAATCTGGCTCCAAACTGACCGAATCTTTTCAGGATACGCGTTGAAAGCCCAGCTATGAAACCAAGGCGTCCATGGCGAGCCCCAAATCTTAATTCCTTCGATTTCTACACTAGAATTTTCTAGATAGATAACATCCGGATATGATTTAAGTAGTGCCCGGGCAACTTCGGGGTCATTTTCAAACAAGAAATCGTGATTTCCTGCAATAAAAACCTTATGTTTAGCAGGTTGTATTTCAAACCAGTCTAGAAAAGCCTTAACTTCGTCAAGTTTTCCTCGATACGAAATATCTCCAGCACACAAAAGCATATCACATTCTTCAATTTCAAGTCTGTCCACATACGTGTGAACATCACTGATACATACAATCTTCATACTACTATTATACCAAACCTGACGTAAAAGTCAAGTTCTTTTTAATCCTCCAAAACCTTGTAATATCCAAATAAAAATTCTACAATATCAGCATTCGAATCTGGCAAAAACAACCAGCCTGCAGCATATGTATCTGAATATTCTGACCACATGTCATAGGCTTGTTGCTCCGAACAATGCATATCTCTTTGTGCGAAAGCTTTACAAATTCTTTCAACATCATATTGGTAATGTTCTGTCCAAGGTTTTGAATGTCTTGTTAATGTAATTCTTCTCATTTTAACCCTTCACACAAATTACTTGCTTCAAGGTATGCTTAATTTCTACCAAATCCGACTGTGCCTCCATCACGTCGTCAATATTCTTATAAGCCATTGGAGTTTCATCAATTGTGTCTTCCTCCAAACGGCATTCAACACCTTCCATGGCTTCTAGGTGATCCTGAAGATCAAACTTTTCCTTGGCCTTTGTTCTCGACATCAAACGACCAGCGCCGTGAGAGCAGCTATAAAACGACTCTGGTACGCCTTTGCCTTCAACGATGTATGAACGAGAACCCATGGAGCCGGGAATAATTCCCAATTCGCCCTCTCGGACTCTAACCGCGCCTTTTCGCGTTACCCACACATTTTCACCGTAATGGTTTTCCTTCTCCACGTAGTTGTGATGACAGTCAACCGACACTTCTGGCTTCCGTGCATTGGTAAAAAGATCTTTGTGTAAAACGGCTCCCATTGCTTTGATTGTATTTTCCATCATAATTTGACGGTTAATAAAAGCAAATCTTTGTGCCCATCCGCAGCATTGCAAGAAATCATCAAAGATTTCCGTACCTTCTACAAGATAGCTCAGATTCTTGTCCGCAACAAAGCGGTCAATAAACATCTTCTTTGCTTCTTTCTTTGCTTTCTTCAAGAAGAATCCGCCGATTCTGCCGCCAACGCCACGAGAACCAGAGTGAAGCATAATCCAAACGCGATCTTCTGTGTCGAAACATACTTCAATAAAGTGGTTACCTGAGCCCAATGTGCCCAAGTGACGCAGATTGTTTGAATCAGCAATATACTTGTGCTTCTTGCAGATCTCTCTGAATTCCGTCTCAAGATGCGCGTTCCACATGTTGTTGACACGCGTTGGAACATTTCCCCACGCGCCCTTATCACGGCTTCCACCATGGTGAGAACGACCATGAGGCACAGCCTTTTCAATTGCTAGCCGCATTGGCTTCAGGTTTTCAGGCAATTCATCCTTCATAATGTCGGTACGTACCGCTCGCATTCCACAACCGATGTCGACACCGACTGCTGCTGGCATTACTGCACCTTTTGTTGGAATAACCGAACCGATGCATGCACCCTGACCAACATGCACGTCTGGCATTACGGCTAGCCACTTGTAAATAAATGGCAGTTTAGCCATATTATAAAGCTGACGCATGGCTTCGGGTTCTGTCTGAATCTTGGTGTCACGGCCAGTCCAAATCTTGATTGGAACACCGTCTTTCAAAGGTATTACTGTATAGTTTGTCTTGTTATTCATTTTCGTCTATCAACTTTTTCACATAGGGCGCAACGTCAAATACATCGTCAACCCGGGTTTTCAAATCTGTCAATTCTTCGTATGTTAGCGGAATTCTGAGGATATAGTCTTTTTTCTTCCATTTTGTATCTTTTCAGATGTTCGCGCTCTATCAGTTTACGCATCATTCGACGTAAAGTATTTTGACCGACATAGCCTTGCTCATATTCTGCAGTAAGAACTACATCTAAATCTGTATCGGTTAAACGCGCCAAATCTGTCGTGTATACTTTATACAGTTTAGCCAACGTTTTAACGAAAGCTGCCTTTTCGGCGCTGCTTATGGAATATGGATCTTTCATTTTACTCTATTAAAAACCCGTTTTGGCCAAAAATTGGGGCCGCATTTTTCGGCCTGATCGCCTTTTTACGATCGGCCTCGTTTGGTGTGTCTCTCGGGATTCGAACCCGATCCGCAAAAGTCACAGTTTTGGATGCTACCAAATTACACCAGAGACACCATAAATGGAGGAAGGTAGAGGGTTCGAACCCCAAGCGTGTTGCGCCCCCCACGGGTTCAAACCGTGTTGCCAGCCACTCTAGCGGTACCTTCCTTGGTCTGTGCGGCAGGATTCGAACCTGCGTGACCTCGGCTCCAAACCGAGTGACTCATACCAGACTAGCCTACGCACAGATGGCACCCCATCAAGGTATCGAACCTTGCACAGCCGGTTTTGGAGACCAGCTAGCTATCCCAGAGCATGGGGCTCTTTTCCCCGCTTTTATTACAACTATCTTTTATTGATGTTGCCCCTGTGCGGGGCACAGGTGTGTATTAGCCTACTGGCGAGAGCCAGAAGGACGGGAAACTATCTAAATGTGAATGTCTGAATGTCATATGTTGTTCCCTTTGTTTAATGATTAAACTATTATTTGATTCCTGCATCTTTTAGAAGTCTTTGAGTGAGTTTAAGCCACCCTTGTTGACCTCGATTCTCCCAGAACGGAGTATAATTACCGTCTTGGTCTGGGTATCGATCCCACCCGCACATTCCCGCGCCATGAGAGAGATCACAAAACTTTTCATGCAATAATATTGCCAGCTTTTTTACTGGGTCGCCTTCGGAAAGTCTGTCATAATCAGACTGATTCTCGGTTACTGGTTTATCTGTCTTTTGTTGCAGAGCTTCTTTAACCAGCATCTTAATCATGTTTTTTGTTACACGCATTGATATATACCTCTTAGTATATATAGTATTAATTAAACGTTATTTCCACACCGGCTTCAATAAAAATCTGATGTGATGTTTTAAAATCAAACCGATCAAAATTCCAGTCTGGCTCTTTACATACGATACGTTTAATTCCTGATTGTACGAGCGCTCTTGCGCAATCTGTACATGGGAACCACGACACGTATGCTGTTGTATCGTTTAGCGATATGCCCATTCGGGCTGCATTATATATCGCGTTTCGTTCTGCATGTTCGAACCACATATATTTAGTTGGTCGCTCATGCCTTTCTGGCTGGTCTTTGACCCCACGTGGGAATCCGTTATAGCCTGTGGTACGAATTTCGTTACTAGCTCCGACAATAATACAGCCAACCTGCATGCTAGTGTCTTCACTCCAATCGGCAATCTGACTGCAAAGCCTTAGAAACCGACTGTCCCACTTTTCTTGTTTATTCATTTGTTGTGTTTGGTTGGCACGGAGGGATTTGAACCCACACACCACGGGGGCACTGCTTTATCAGAACAGCTACTTAACCAATTTGTATACGTGCCAGTGTTTTAAAACCACGAAGGGCTTTCGTTTTTAATGTTCCAAATTTCTTCTAGAAGTGTTTGGGGATGAGTCTTACCTCTCGCAAGTCTCATACACACACCAATGATTTCTTTATCTGTTTTTCCTCGATGGATTAAGATGTGAATTGCCGTACGATTAATCCACGGCCTACATAAAATTTGGAAGTCTGTTCTCATGGTAATATTATATAGTTTGGTAAAAAGTTAAACGCCTGAGATTACAGCGCTAGTAGCCACACCTTTTGTCACCGTACCCTCACGCTCCCACGCTTGGTTGGTGCTTTATCCACCCAATCTCTCGGGTAATGCAGCCTGACCGCCTTTTTTAGAGAAGCGAGCGCCTAACTCCAGAAATAGATCCACTTTTAATGAATCGCCCGTGGCTCGGGCTATCTACAGCTTGTATAGGTGGCCACGCGTAGCGCAGGCGAGCGTAGTAACATCTGCTCGCTTCCCTAGGATTGCCCCTAGGTTTCCTTTTAAACGACACCATACTGCCGTTATATTCAATTGTAAAAGATCGGGGGAACCAAGTCAAGATTCGAACTTGTGCGCTCTGAATGTGTCGCAGGCAGAGGGGGCTAATTAAACCCCCGGGGTCCATATATCTGCCATCTTGGTTCATATATTGTTAGGTGCGTTCCCTAACTTGCTATACCATTATACCAAATCTGGTAGAAAAGTCAAGCACTTTTTTGTTCTTGTTGTTCTTTTTTATTTATGAGTTAGTAACTAGTTGTTTAATTCGTTAAGAATACTGTTTTTATAGCTTTAATTTGCTATCAATGGCTTTGACTGCCATTCTTTCCAGCCTTGATAGGCTTTCATACACGTGTAAAATCTCTTTAAAAACTAGCGGTCTGTTATTTACTCTCGTTAGGAACTCGCCATCTTCACCGAAGACCGGCCGGCCTACATCAATCTTTGCACCGTAGCCCGGGAATGTTGCGTTACTAGTACCAAGTAAATAACCGTTTAGACCGTGAGGTACAAGCAACACTGAGTCTTGGCAGAAATACTCTCCCAGCTTTTCTATTTCTGAGAGAAACATTTCATCATCGTTTATATTAACAACAAAGAACGAATTCTCTGCAACTTCTACAGCTTGCGGGGTACCAAAGTTTTCTACATAGTTCCCAGAAACTGCCGTGACGCCATATTGACGTGCCAATAACGCAGCCTTTAAATCTCTTTGACGCCGTTTGTTATTCATCTGCGGCGATGGGCGGCCGATACATGTGCTTTTGTCATTTGGATCATTGCGTTCCGCGCTAATAAAAGCCGTATCGTGATCTTTTACATGACGCCAGACTCTCGACAAACCAGATTCGTTGAGGTAATTATTCCACTTTTGCAGACCTTCTTTTGTTATATTGCTCATGCATATAATTATACTCTAGCAATATAAAAAAGTTAAATTATTTGTCTGTTTCTACTTTTTCTAGTCGTTCATTCCACGTTAATATAGTATTTCTTGTATATTCCCAATCTAGGATGACCTCGGCTTCTGGTGTTCCAATTAAAACCTTTAGTCTTCCAGAATCGGAATCAAAAATTAAAGCCATAGTAGTATTGTGAGGTCTTAAATCTGTTAAACCTTTGGCCATGTCGCCTTCAAAATATTCATCGCTTAGTTTCTCGACATCTTCCAGAGTAAAATCAGACATTGTGTACAATCCTTTTAGAAGCTTGTTCTATACTTGTCCAGTCGGTGGCAATAATACCATCTTCGACCATTAACTTTCTTAATTCTGTTTTGTTCAATTCGAACTCTGCGTTTTCTAAAACATAATCAATTCTTTCTTTCGTTAGAATAGACATGTTCGGCGCATGCAATTGCATCAACTTATAATTGCTGGCAATCAAATCTTGTTGTTCTTTTATGCCTTCATACAACTTATATGTCTTTTCATCGGCTTCAATAACCGCAAGCAGATCATCTAACGTTGCTTTTGTTTCTTCTCTCAAAAGCGGAAAACGTTTGGCTACGGTTTTAAGGCCCGCGCCGGTGATGCCCGGTAGATTATCTGATTTGTCTCCCACGATAGCTCGGGCCAACGCAAAATTGTTGGGGTGGATATCAAACTTTTCTATGATATCCAGCTTGTTCAGAATCTCATGCTGTGTTGGTCGTAAAACAACGGTTTTATTATCTAGTAATTGATAAAAGTCTTTATCACTGGATACAATAACCTTAACATCGTTAGTTAATTTGTTTTTGAGATAAGCAATCACGTCGTCTGCTTCAACTCCATCGAACATAAACTGAACAAACGGATAACAATTCAAATATTCTACCAGTCTGGTCTGTTGCCACACTTTGTTTGTATAGTCCTGTTCTTCGTTTAAAACTTTGATAGCGCGGTTGAGGCGGATTGGTTTCCGGCCTTCTTTATAACCCTTGTTTTGTGCCTTTCTTCGGGCTGACCCGCCCGGGCCATCCCAGCAAATAATCACTTGGTCTGGGTTGGTTTCTCTAATCAGCTTCTGCATAATTTTGAGAAACCCATAACACCCACCGATTGGTTCTCCACCCGGGGTCAATGTGGGGTTAACAATATATGACCTAAAGAATTGGTTCAAGGCATCAATCAACAATATTCGTTTCATCTAAAAATTCTTTCTCCATGATACATAATCTTGTGTTACATATAATATTTGTCGGCTGGTCACATATTTAGCACCGATAACAACACCCCATTTTTTCAGTACAGGTTCGCCATAATTATTCCGGATGCATACCAAATCACCAATCTTAATCAATTAGAAACCTTTCCAAGCCTTTTCCGTCTAGTACATCTTTATAAGGTAGTGTCACACCGGTTCTATGATCTTTTACAGTACCGCGTGGTTCAGATTTATAAGATGGATACGATTCCATTATTACTGGTTATTCTTCTTTTTGGCAAGACGGCGCTTTCGGCGTTTCATACTTCCAAGCTTACGGCGTCTGCGTGATTTACTATGTTTTGCTTTTCGACTCATATTTTACTTTTGCTCCTATTGCAAATCTTAATATTTTCTTTATTTTATGGGTTGTGTAATCATAATATAGATATCGCTGTGATTTTTGACCAACCCTTATAAGGCCTATAACTAACCCAAATCTTCTTTCATCTGCGCAGCAGACAATATCACCTATTTGGGGATTCATATGTTGTATATCGTTTTAAATTACAGCGGCGAGTGCTAGAGGGATAACCGTAGTCATAGATTAAATAATTCCCAAACTCGTTTTTCTCTCCGATTACTAAGCTATAATATTTGTCATGTAAGAAAAAACCAACAGTATAACAAACAATATCTCCGACTTTAAAGAGTTTCGCTGATGAATCCATCGTTAGTTGAATATATAACCTTCTTAATACCACAATGTTTCATTGCTGCCGCGCACATATTACAAGGACGACTCATGAGGGTTTCGCCCTGATTGTTTATTCGTACGACGTATACGGTTGCGCCGTCTGTCTTGGTTCTATCCATATTCAGAATCGCGCCAAGCTCAGCGTGGACCGTTGCCGTGCCTTCGTCGCGTCTACGAAACCTTGCTGCAAAGCGGTTATAACCATACTTGTTACAAGACTTATTTACCACAGTATTACCGTTGACAAGCACTGCTCCGTGTCTAAAACTCGGGTAAGTACTTTCGCCAGCGGTAGCCTTGGCAATGTCTACGTATCGTTGTTTCTGTGTAGAAAGATCCATACTCTTCATACTATAATTATCTCACATGTAGAAAAGAATGTCAAGAAGAATATAATTCAAAGAATGTGGAAGGAATATATTCTATCTTCTTAGAAAGATATGAATATACTTTATACCTCTTATACCTCCAGTACTGGCGATCTTCGTCGTCGGTGGACATCCCTAGTAATAAATAAACATTACGATTGGTTAATACACTGCGCGCCGCCCAGCGCGACGAGGCGGCTCTGGTGTCAATTAGTTGTAATAATTGACCGGGATTAAATTTACTTAGAGTGTTTATCTGCGATGCAGCTTGCTGCGAAGGCATCTGGCTTGATTCTGTAGTCAAAACCCATTCCTTTTGCTTGACCGGTTAATGAATCCGCCAGCGGGGAAGTACCCTCGCCAGCATGCTTTGGACTGATATCCATGTGTAATTCGATGCTAGCATCTGGTATATCTTCTACAAGTTTGCAAGCCAATACAATTGACTTTTGTACTTCTGTTGTAATACGGTACATCATACTAGCGAAGCTGCGTGGATCTACGTTTTCTTTGTAGTAAAAATATTTACCACCCTTCTTTTCTTCAAGATTGTGTAAAGCAATTACTGTAGAGAATGTACATTTCTTTTTCTTTCTGATGAAAGAATCTGTACCAATATGTATTGTACCACCATCTTCGGCATGAGCGCGGACGACCTTGAGAATATCTTCATATTCTATCTTCTCGCCTGCTCCGGTGTGCCAATTAATCACGGGTTCCATTGTAAGTATTACTCTCCGTATGCTAAACGTTCAACTAAAAATGTTTCAAAGGCTTCTTTTATTTTAGAATCGTTGGTAATCAACCATTCTGAATGCATTTGAGAACTGAACCAAGCCCAAATCTCTGCCGCGTCATCTTCTGTTATTTCAATTTCATAATTGTCTTCAACATATTCTTGGATATATTGACAATCCATCCGATAATCTTGTACCATTTTTAAATCATGATACTCATATAAATCTAGGGCTAATTCTACCCGCTCTTGTGTGTAACTCATTCTTCCTTTTCTTTTATTTGGTCATAGAAGTCTGATGCATTTGATTCACGTTTGTGGAACTTAAGCACAACTTCTTCGTCCATTAGCTCAAGCACCCGAACTTTAAAGTCTTCGTCTTTAAGCATGTCTACAAATTCTGTTTTGCGGAATTTCTTTGACTCTCTACCATCTTCCCAATGAAGGGTATTCCACGCACCGACCGTAATATGATCTGATGTTGAAATTGCTTCAAGCCATGATTCTTCATCCATGATACCTACCTCGTCACCCCAAAGAATTTGGAAGAAACAACGTCGGTACTGTGAACCGAATCTTGATTTTTCTAATCTCGCTTTTACTGTCGAGCCAACTCTAAAGCCTTTGTCATCTTCAACGAAACTAGCCTTTGCTGTTCGTCCGGTTAACCAGACACGTAGAGAATATGCATAATTTAAAGCCTTACCACCGGGTGTGTTATATAACTCACTGTCGGATGCATATTTTGCGTTTCTCACGCCAATGTTTGTTTTAAGCTGGTTCAATACTAAGAATGTTGCTTCCGCATTAGCAATGGGCAATATAAGTTTTTGTAGTCCCTTTGCTAGTACACGTGGTTTTACTGCCACTGTAGAATTAGGATCATAGTCACCCTCTAAATCTGAGATAGCTGGTGTAAACGCTAATGAATCTAGAATAAATAGAACTCTGCCTTCGCTAGAGCCAATTACTGTCTCGATTGTTTCTAATACAAATTCTACAGAACGGGCCTGTACATACAATAGTTTAGAAAGATCACAACCAGCTTTGGTTAGAAACTCCGGATCAATTGCAGACTCTGAGTCAAAATAGATAACGAAGATGTCTTTCTTTTGTGCTTCGGCTGCAATTTGAGCAGCCATATATGATTTACCCGTGCTTTGTAATCCGGCTAATTCTGAAATCCTACCAATTGGAATTCCGGCAATGCGCCCTCGGCAGATAATCGAGTCAAGCCAACGGGAACCGGTTGGGATCCAATCCACAACTTCTGTTGGATTTTCTTGTGTTAAATCGTGAGCCACCTTTACACCGGCAACGGTATTAACTAAATCTTTCATTGCAGATAAGTCTAACTTACCTAATTTATTCTTTTTCTTTGCCACTAACTAATATCTCCAAATTATCTTCATCTATATAAAAGTATTTTCTATGAGAAAGATTATATACGACATATACAATTCTCTCCGGAAACCCTTTTTTGTGTAGTTTTGTTTTTTCTATAACAATGCCAGCAAAACCCATAAGATTATAAACATCATGTTCGTGCGGACGTTGCAACGATTTTAATTGTTCACCGGGTTTGTCAGGGTCAAAATTTCTACCGCGAAGTAAAATAAAATATTGTTCAATTGGTTCTCGTATTAAATCTAAAAAGCTTTCTTTGCTATCAGAAAACCTCGGCGGTTGTTTATACGATGGAATAACTTTGACTAATTTACCAATCATAATAGAAGGCCCGCACAACCATGAAGACTGTGCGGGCCAGATGGCTTTACTCAGCTAGTTGGTCTAGCTTCGCATTGAGAACGTCCTCCGCACTCTTATCACTCTTACCGTACTGTACGGTTTCAGAAGAATTATTCTCTGCCGCTACGTCGCTTCCGTCTAGAAATGTTTCTAGAATGACGCGTACTTCGTCAGCAGACTTCTTCTGGTGAATGCTGTGAAGATCCGGATAGGCCTCCAAAACAACGCTCGCCTTAGACATGTCATCCAACATCGGTGACGATTTACGACGAGGTGTAATCGTTGTCGATGGGAAGCGCATGCCCGGGGCTTTACCATACCTGATTGTCAGATCAGTGCCGGTTTCCGCGTCCGACAAATCCCCATAATCTTTGTTGAGGAAAAGCTCAATCATATTTTCATATGCTGTCTTTCCAAAGCTCCAAATCTTAGGAGTCTCAGACTCCCCGCGTACCAACACCGAAGTGTATAGACGCTGACGTGGGAAAAGTTGTTTGGCTAGCTTCGTGCTATCCTCATCACCTTCGTTATAAAGGGAATTAGCAAAGTTGCACACGGGGCAATCCTCACCAAAATTACGCTTCGGGCATAAGAACCCGGGTACGTTACCTACATTATAATGAAGATAAAAATCAACAAAAGGATCCTCTCCGGGTGGGGGAAGGATACGAATATCCGTTTCTCCGTCCTTGGGCTTCCAAAAATTGGAACCTCCCTTTGAGTTGAGCGCCTCGTAACGAGCGCGAATTTTATCCATATTAACTGCCATTTTTATTTCTCCTTAAAGTTAAAGTCTAGACGACAAATCTCTCATCTAGCTATGTTCAGTATATCACTTGGTTAGGACTTTTTTAAGCCCGGTGTTATTCTTTTGTATTGCTGTTGCAAAGGCTAAACAGTACGCATGTATCTCATTATATTGAGTCGAATATACCCGATAGCTCACGTCTTTGTAAGCCTGCGCCTGTTCTTTTATCTGCCCCATTAACAACATATCATTCTCGATTTTCGTTTCGGGTATACCATAGTATACCACGTGTTGACGCACGTTGTCAAGGTTAAAAAATAAATGAATATTATTATTTTCTAGCTGTGAAACACCAATGGTTGCAATGTTTGCCGTCGCCGGTTTGTCAATGTTTAGTTCTAATACGGGTTTAGAATGAGAAAACACATTTACCATATGAATTGTGTTTACAATCATATCGTTCATTTTGTTCCTGTATTCTTTCAATACCACTTCCCCCATTATATCACATAGGACAGAATTGTCAACTAAAAAGAGGGTTTTAAATACAGAAGATCTCGCATATTCCTGAAGTACATTATACAGCATATTTTCTTGTAGTTTTCTTGTGCCGTGAAGCTCATGAAGCTCGGGTTTAATATACAAAACGCTTATTTGTTTTTTCCCATCATGTAATTGTTGTAATATTTTTAGAGAAGCCCCGGAAATAGCGCCTGCACTGGTTACAAACAATATGTCGTTAGTAGTTTTCTTATTTAAGCCTATTAACTTCTTGGTTTTCTCTTCATATAATTCGGCAGTATGTTGCTTTGTTATTTTATAGTCTGGTTTACCTTCTGAGTCTATAGTAATACATGTGTATTGGGGGTATACTCTAAATTTCTCTACGATGGCACAGCCAGCTTGGCCTAAACCTATTACGGTGTCAATCATAGTGCTAGTTTCTCCATATTCCCATAATTTTTGCCCATACCTATCGTTGTGGGAATGGTACCAATTCTAGTTTGTTCGATTATCTTTTTAATTTCCATTAGATGTTCTCGATCTTCTTTTGAAAGGTCGATTATGATCGCATCATGCATTAACATCGTAATGAAAGACTTTTTATCTTTTAAGAAGTCTCGTAAATCACAAGCTTGTTCTAAAACAATGTCTGCAGCGGTTGACTGTACGGTGTAGTTCAATGCGTGATGTTGGCTCGCATCGTTAATCTCTCTTTCGAATATTGTTTGTACTTTGTTACCGTCCCAATAATATTGAGTTAGTTTCTCTCGATCAAAAATGTTATCAAGTACATCATGTGATTTATCTGGTGAATAGAACCACGGTAACACAGCCTTTTTAACCTCGCTTCGATCAGAGATATTCATTTGTTGGCCAAGCCAGCTATACATATCTCCGTCAGGAGCTTCTTGTCCCAACAATGCCAGAAATACTCTAAGCTCGGCGGCGTTGTAATCTAGTTCTAGAAATACATCGTTAACCGGCTCTAGAATGGCCCGGGCTCGGCGGTCAAACGTTAACGCTGGGAATGAATTTGAGTTTGTGCTTAAACGACCGGTCTTAACTGACCACGGGTTATAATCGATATAATTATCTGTCTTCATAACCTTTTTGATAAAGGGTTTTGTCTGCGGATTAAATTTCATTTCGTTAATCTTCGAGGCAGAAAGATTTAATGGTTGGTACCTAATATCTGCAATTAATTTCTGAACCTTTAACAAAAATTCATAGTTTTTTGGTCGTTCATAGTTCGCAAATACATGTGTACAAATTAGTTCTTTGATTTCGCAGTACTCCACTAGAAATGCGGACGGCACCATCATATAGAAGCAATGCTCACGAAGGTCCACACGTGCTTCCAAGCACGAGCGCGCAAAAGAACGTAATCTGGTATGGACTAATTCCCACTTTTGCTGGAGGGCTTTTGGGCAGATTTCTTTTATTTTTTTTCCCCCCACATAAAGCTGCGCATATTCAATATCGTCACGTTCTGCCAAGAATTGCGCATAGTCCCACGTATGAGTAAATCTGTGCATCTTTTTGGGGAATTTATCAAAGAATAATGCCCCATTGACATATAAACCCACGCAGCCATTTTTGTTATCTAATGTTTGAAAGTACAATTATAAGGTGCTAATGTATTCTAGGCTTCGGTCTAATCCGAACCTCTCATGTAATATAATAGCAGTGTTCAACTCTTTTGTCAAGTCTTTTTTTAGGCGTCCTGTTTCACAAATTCGAATATATAAAAATAATTTAAGCCAATGTTTATCGTTAAAACTTGGCACGATATGTTCACGTCGTACAGTTTTTGAAAGTGCTTGTAAACTTTTACCCTTGGTACTCCCGCCTATCTTATTAAAATCTGCGTTGGGAAAGGCTTCTACAAACTGTTTATAAAACGATGTAATAATATTTTTTACATTAAGAAGTTCACGTGATGAAACTAGTGTATAATATTTTTCAAAGAATTCTGTTGGACTGGTTACGCCTGCGTACTTTAACATAACCGGATTTGTTATGTTGGCAATTAGTCTAGATGGGTGACGGCGATCGACTAAGAACCCAAACATAGCAGCGATCGATTGAAATTCTATAAAGGTTAGGTCTTCTAAAAACAACTTATATTTTTCTAAGTCTTTTGACATGTCGCTGTCGTGCATACTAATTGCTAACCCGGTTGACATTACGGTGTATACTGATGTGCAAACATAACTTGATTCTGTAAATTTAAGATGAATTAATTCTTCTTTGGCAAAGTCTCGCCATTCCTTTTCAAATTCATTAAAAGAAATGATTTTTGAATTCATTAACCGTTCTACTATAAACCTGATATAATGTAATTGACTTTGTGCCAAGTACTCTTGCCGATGGTTGTAATAACCACTAACCGGTTTAATATCATATCTTTTATTCACCGGAATATTGCCAGAAAGCTGCTTTCTTTTTATAAAAGAACGCATGTCACTCCACGCTTTAACAAGGAAATTAAATGCTTCGACTTCTGTATCTTCTATAAATGAAATGAATTGTTGTTTAGGTACAACCGCTCGGCCCTTGTGATCGATTCTGCCATATAACGCGTATTTATTATTCCAAAGGTCTAATGGTTCAGGTATACCATCAATAATTGGAAAACCATTATTGTTATAAAGCAGCCGTTCGTAAAACGAATCTGCCGCGCTTAGCATATTATCTGCTTCTGGTGTTCTATCGTTAAGACCCATCGACTACCAATTCCTTATCTGTGAGGATGTCGCCCACTCGGATGCCGCCGACTGGTTCTGAGCCCGGTGGAGTTCTTTCTTTTAAAATTTGGTTATACCGTTCCGAAGCCCGGGCAGCTTCAAGGGCATTATCATAACCGGCCTCCAGTTTTCTTCCCAAAGCTTTGTAATTCTTATCAAACCATGCGTCGGAGTCTTTCGTGGGAGCTATAAACTCACTTTCAGCAGAAGATATAATTTGTGCTTTTTCTTTCTCGTTGCAACCGTCATACTCTCTGATTACTTTAATTTCTGTTTCAAATGTTGGATCTCCACCGGAAAACAAAGTATGATCAACAGAATGTACTACATAAAACCCACCAATCCCCAACACTCTAGAAAGGAAGTGTGGGTTTTTAATACCAGTTACTTCACCTCTCGGATCTATTTTGATATACATACCCGGTCTAAATAATGCATTGCCAAACATTTTTATTGTAGCATCATATTTTTCTTGCATAAAACCAGCAGCGTCGTCACCTTCTTCTAGAATTCTTGCTTCTCTTAAACCGGGTGCTTTATCTCTAGCAAAAGACATTTCTTTTACAAGTGAGTTAGCTTCTCCATAACGTAAAGTATAAACTCCATTTGCCGCATTTTTTGCTTCCGCCTCCAAAGAAGGATCTAAATAATTTGGTGAGGGGTTTGAAATTCTAAGCACGTAATATGACCAATAGTTGCTACTATTATTAATATTAATTAAATCTAATTTATTAGGAGCTTCAGGGCCTGTGGGAAGTCGTGTTATATCATAATAGCCGGGTTCAATCTTCTCGGCTGCGTTAAAGAATATTACATCAAGTTTAATTCTAGCTAGAGAAAGACCACCCAGCAAATTTCTAAATGCTGAGTTGATTAAATTGTGCAAAAACGTATCAAACAAATCATCGATAAATTCTTGTAGTGTATATTCTGTTCGGCGTCCCGGCGCTATAACATGTTGAACCCAAAAGGCTTGTAGTGCGCCGATGGATACTGGGAATTCTGCTAAACTGGTCATAATAGAACTTAAGTTACGACGGCCATTTTCTTCTGTACTTGTTAATGATAGCAATCCAGACATTGGGCCTAACAAAACCCTTACCTTTTGATTCTCAAGATAGGCTCCACCACCTTCGGTTAGCCCGACTGCTACATCAAGAATATCACCAACGGTTGTAAAATTAACATCCATACCATCAGCGCCGCGAGAAAAGGTACCACCGGTTCGGTTGATCATTTTGTGTAAATTATCCGCAACATTTTGTGCTTCATCCCCTGTCCCAGTATCTTTGACAACATCGGAATTAAACCAATTTAGATATTCAAGCGCTCCGTCAATAATTTCATTTTCACTAGTTGGAAATTCTAGAACGCCAGCATCTTTAAAATGAACTTGTTTTACTTTCTCTGTATATTTAAAATCCCAAGATTTTTCTGCGCCATCTTCAAGTTCTACCTCAATTGCGAACGACTTTGTCTCTCCCTCACGTTGAGTATATGTGAATCTTGCTTGATATACACGACTTTCTCCATATAGTTTTTTGAAAAAACTAAGATAAAATTCGTTGGCAACTTTTCTTCTAAAGGTTTCCTTTCTTTGTGTAGCAATTCGTAGTTTATCTGCTTCCGGACTATCTGATTCTTTTGCTGGCGCGGCGACAGCCGGGGCCGAGCCAGAAGGTGTTTTAGGTGTCGTTCTTTTTTCGGCCGGCCTCCTCCAGGCAGCCTGGGGATCGGCTGCAGCTTTTGCGGCCTGGGCTTTACCTGCAGCAGTAACTGCTGTTTTCGCCTGATTTTCGGCAGCTTCAAATTCTAGTGCTTGCGCACGGTTTTCTAAATTAAAAACGTTAAATAAATTTGCATGTAAAGAAGACAGCATTGTTTCTAGCGGAGTAATATATTCTAACTTAACGGTCATTTTTCCATCAGATTTGTTAACCCCAACTTCATAGCCTTTAAGTTGTAAAAACATTGTATACTTATTGTGGATTATTGCCGATTGAATAGTTTTAATATCATCTGGTGATATACCAGCATTTTTAGCTCCGTTTTGATCAAAAACATAACCAATTTGAGCCATGATAGTAAAATAAAATGGATTGTTTTCTTGTACTTGAGTCGGTGTGGGTGGTCTTGGTGCGCAGACATTATCCCAATTAACCGGTGCTTCGGCAATACTATTAATAGTTTTCCCATCAGCCGATGTTACTTGTTTTGTTTGACCAGCAATTTTGTCTCTCGGTGAAAATCTAGATACCTGTCTAATCATATCTGCATATGTAAAAACAAATGAATCTTGTGTATCGGGGTCTATTACTTCAAAGTTTGTAACGAAGGTATCAACAGATGGGAAAACCAACGTCATTGATGTTTCTAAAATAGAATCTGCTGTTGCTTCGTCTTTACCCAACATCTTAATAGACACATCTTGAATACCAACTTTTGAATATATACCAGTTTGTCTGAGTATTTGTTCGAATTGCGTACCTTCTCGCTGGGAAACTACTTTTGTGTTTTTAGTATCAACATCACCCAATGGAATCTCTACAATAAATTTATCGCCAGCGCCTGCTTGGTCACGGTGATAAACTTTAAACAATTGAATATTAGGACGCATGAACATTCGTACGAGTTCATTAAATGGAAAGTCATCAGTCCAAAACGATGCGCCCTTCATTCTAAATAATTTATTAAGCGCTGTGGCATCATCGTCATAGGTTAATGCGGTTACGTGTTGATAATTAAAACGCTTGGTATTTAAATTCGGGTCTGCGCGTCGGTTGGACTCACTGGTTTTAGATATCGCATCAATAGGTTTTTTGGTTATAGTCGGACGAGTGCCGGTATCGCCCGGTGTTGGTTTGGGATTGGGCGCGTCGGGTTCAAAGGCTTTCGGGCCGGAAACAGCCACTTGTTTTCCGCCATAATTTTCTTTTGAATTAAACAAAGCTAACATCACTGGTTCTAGAAACTGAATTAGATAGCTTTGTGCATCAGCATTGAGTTCTAATACTTGTTTGGCTTTTGCAGCACGATTGTCACGGGCTTCTTTTTCTTGTTGTTCTGTCAGGGGGGCCATGAGTTAAACCTCGTAAAGCTGGAGCACACGGTCCAAGGGTTTGGGTATTCTTATTATATCACCAAATCCTACATGATGTTCAGTTGGAGTTTGATTAAACCATGCAATAATCCACCAATATTCAGAATCTCCGTAATGTTCATAAGCTAATTTGTAGAATCGATCACCCAACACCCACATATGATTACTAATATGTAAAAGCCTTGTTTGTTTAGCCGTTAAAGTTTTAAGTGTCGGTGTCGGATATTGATTAATAAACGATTTTTGTTTCTTTTCTAATACAGATCTGTGTTGATCGGTTGCGTTGTACACAACTGGTTTTGTCTCGTATCTAGAAGCCATTAGCCACCCCCCAATATGGTTTGTTTGGCAGCTTGTTGTAAATTAGTATTAACCGGTTTAGCTGCGGCTCGGGCTCTAGCAGCCTGTACAAGTGCTAGGTTTCTAGCTTGGCGTTCGGAATTATCTTTCTGTGCTTGAGACAACGCGCGGTCGAACTCCACGGCCAGGCGGTCCTGCCGCCCGTCCATGCTGGAGATCTCTTCAGCCACAACAGCTTGGCCTGCGGCTGCGCCGGCTGCCAACCCATTAGCAAGTGCATCACGACCACGCGCAGCCCCGCCGGCACCGGCGAGAAAGTTTCCTGCAGCATTACCAAGTTGTCCACCAAGCTCTAAAGCTAACTCTTCTGTTTCTCCAGTTGCTGTGTGAGTTTTCACTAGTGAGTCTGCGCCTAGATCTGCAAAATAAGGATAATTAACCCATGGGCTATCTTTTTCTTTGGCATCAGAATTGTAAGAAGTACTGCGCATATTTAATGCCGCAGCGTTCATTGTAAGACTTAGTTCGATTAGCTTAGGATAAATTGTTGAATTAACACCCAAAGTATTACCGGGTTCAATAAAATGACCGGGCTTCATAACCGGGTTAAAGGTAAAATCTTCTATATATACCGGCAAAAAACCGTCTGTTGTACCGGCTCCCTTTCCTTGGAACCCTTTAGAGAAATTAATCCAGTTTGCAAATCTAACGCCTAAAAATGTAGAAGTCCAAATACGACCACCACGATATGACGGATACATAAATTTAGCTAAGTATTGCATATGTTCTAAGTTTTGTTTGGCCTCTTGTAAATTAAAAGCTGGAATATCTAAACTAACTGTAATAGAGCGCGTAACACTTTTTTGTGCAACCACGGTAGGACCAACACTAAATGCATTGGTATCCGCAGACCACTCGCTTTTATGAGAATCTGAAAAGTCTTTAATAAAAGATTTTAGTTTAACCACTTTCCCCGATGGATAATGTTTTATTTCAAAAGGATATCTTTCCTTGAGTTTGTTTGTTACGTCTACCATTAAATCTTACTCCCCAGTTTCTTATTTACAATATCTAGTACACGCTTTTCAAATCTCTTCCCGCCGCCTAGATCAACGACAATTTTATCAGTAACAAGGACGCCTTCCTGATCTTTCTTGGCCCTCTTGTCTAAAGAAACATCCATAAGGAATGTGGCCATGGCCATTCTTTCTACATCTTTCGCTAATGATGTAGTATCGACATCAACGCTAGCTGCTCGGGTTGTGGCTTCTAATACCGAAGTCAGTGCGTGAGCTTTTTCTACTGGAATTTCTTTCAAAGATTGTGCTATAGCATCGATTCCAAGAGCGCTGAACACTAATTCAAAGTCACCCGAGGCAACTTCGTCTATTTCACTAGTTAAATCGGTTAGCGCTGAGATAAAACCGGTGGCTGATCCATAATCAATATCAGATAAAGCTTCCATAAAATTAGTAAATTCGGACAATGTTTTCAAATGTATTAATGCTAGTGCGGCGGATAACATTAACATCGCACCCGAGAACACCGTTAACCCAACCGCAGAAAGAATCAGCCCCGGGCCAGCGAGCGCTGCTGTGGCCAACAATCCCATGAGTGGTAATATTAATGGTAATAATTCGCCTGCGCCCCGGGCCATTAATAATATTCCTTGACCCATTAACCGAATACCTGCGCCAGCTAAAGCAATACCTGCGCCAATCATCAACAAGCCTAGGCCTAAGAGCGCAATCGGACCAGCGGCAACTTTGGCTACTAAAGCTAAGCCTGCGACGGTGAGAGCTAACAGACCCATGCCTGCAGCTAGTATTCCAAATTGATTCCAGTCCATATCTGCAAAAGCTTTAACCAGCATTGATAATCCCAGGGCTGCTGCTCCAATACCAACACCGGCAAGAAACATATTCTTGGCCCATGCCGACGCACCTTTACTACTTTTTGACATACCCTTTCGAAAACGCCCGATCGTGCCGGTAGTTTTCTTCAAGACACCGCCCCATTTTATCATTATGCCGGTAAATGTAGCAACACCACCAGCCATGGCTAAAGGAAGCTGCCAAGTTGGCGGTGATGCTCTCTTACGGAAAGCGTTTCCTATCGCAACAATACTGGTTATAACAAATTGTGCGACGGCGGCCCACTTATTAAATGGTGCCATGGCAAACGCTATAGCTGCCCCGAAAGCAAAAAACGCTACTTCACTTTCGTTTAATGCAGTCACAAGCCAATCTAATATATCAATAATTATTTCAAACGGTAGAGCAAATTTGACCATCAGGTTGGTGAATTTTTTAATAATCGGAGTAGCATCAATGGCCATTTTTTTAAGATCATCCATCGTTGAATTAAAAGCTTGGTTTCTAGCTGTCATTTCGTCCATAGTATCTTCGCCGCGCATGATTTTACCCATATCTACAACGTTGAGGCCTGCTTGTTCTGCAATATATTTCTTTTGGAATCGATTCATTGTACCCCAAGATTTACCAGATTCATGCAGACCGCGTTGTAACAATTGTACACGTTCAGACTCGGTTGCTCTTAACATTTCTAGTGTATTAAAATATGGACCCCTAAGCATCGCATTTAATCTACCAACTGAATTGGCTGCGCCTTCAAACGTATCAAATTGGCCCATAGCTTTCCCTAGCGTACCCATATCGATGCCTAGATTTTTAGATAAAGCAGACATATTGGCAAATTCTTTTTCTAATTGTGGGCCGCTATACTGAAAGAATAATTCTGCGTTTTCGTTTAACATATTGAATGCTTGTTCGGTGTTAAACCCCATATTATTGGCAGTTTTTGTCATTCTCGCCAAAGCACTGTCGGATAAACCAGCAGATTTCGTAACGTTTGTTAACGCCGTTGCAAAAGACGTGCCAGAAACACCTAGGTTTTTATAAATCATAGCTGATTCTGTTAAACGCTTTTGTGTAGCAATGGTTTGGTTAGAAAAGTCTGCTAGACTACTATGTAACGCTCCATATGCTTCTGCAACCTCTCCAATAGATTGACCCATTTCAAGATTCCCATAAAACGTTGTAGTTACTAATTTTTCGTGTGCTTCACTAGACTGGCCTGTACTTCGTGTCATACTAGTAAAGGCTTCATTGGCCTCCAACACCATTTTTGATGTTGATTGGAAAACCTTATTAAACGTTGAGGCCAGTACTGTACCGGGTGTTATAAGATCTGTTAAATTAGCCTTTATTTGTTTAAGAGCGTCAACTACATTGAATTTAACATCTGGTGAAAATATTGTATCAAGAATATCTGACAGGCCTGTTTTTTGAATGCCAAGCAACCCAGCAAGAGAACTCGCTATGCCCTTGGTTCCTTGTAATCCGGCATTTAATTGTTTTTGTTTCTTTTCGGATGACGCGATTGCATCGCCCATCTTTTCAGCATCCTTAGCTAAGGCCTTGCCTATCTTTTGTTGTTTACTTCTACTTTCAGTTAATTGTTTATCAACACCCTTCTTTCTTCTAAGTGTACGAACCGCCTCTTTTTCTTTAGAAGTTAAACTTTTTTGTATATCGCGTAAATCTTTTCTAGCTTTGAGTCGTTCAGCATCTGTCGCAAATTTATTCTCAAGAACTTTCTTTTCTATAGCAGATAAATCAATTAACTTTTTTTGTGATTTGGCCGAACTCGCTAAGGCTGCAACCTTGTTTGCCATTGCAACAGATTGAGCTTGAAGCTCTCTTGTTTGCTGACCAGCGGCCTTTTGCTGGCTAATCATACTGCTAAGTGATTGTTTTAATAATTCTGATTTTTTCTGTTCAACTAATAGTTCTGTATCCTTGGCGGTTTTAATTTCACCAGTGGCGGTCTTTAATTTAATAGATAAAGAAAGTGCTGCTTCTAAACTTTTAAGATGTTCGGCAGAAGATTTGCTGAGACTGTCCATAAGATCGCGAGTCTCTTGAATCGCATCCCTTAATTCTCTCGCTTGTTCTGGAGTTAACTCGTTTGCCATGGTTTATTACTTCAAAGGCCAAATAAGGTTGGTGGCCTCTTCAAATTCTGCAATTGCCTTATATAATTCTTGTTTTGCTTCTCGGGTTCTGTCGTCGCTAAGCCCGTGTTCCATATAGTTTACCATATAATCTTTTTCTTTGGCTAAAGTTTGGATTAATTGATCGATTTGTGCTTGGGTACCTTTGATAATTATGTTTGACTCTTGTGACTCTTTCATAAAAGCTTTTCTCAGGTCAGCAATCTGTGCATCAGAAGGCATCTTCCCAAACATTTGGCTCAATATATATTTGATAGCTGTACCAAACATTGTTAGCCAGCTTTCATTTATTGTTTCCACGCTTAAATCGACTACGACGGTGTTTTCCATGTGTTTATCCTCTCATGTAATATAATTAGCAATTTAAACAAAAAAATAGCCAGCTATGGCTGGCTATCTCTACTTCTTTTTTCTTGCCTTTTCGTGTGCTTCTTTCTCTTTTTCAAATTGTTCGTTCAACATTTCGACAAACCATGTTCGAAGGCCAACCGGTAAGTTATAAGCTTCTGTAATCGAGACACCTAGGTGATATTTCAATTGAAAAATCTGCCTATAGGCTAATTCTGTATACTTACTGCTTAGGCCAAAAAAATTCGGCCGTGACCGGTACCTCCAACTCCGAACCATTAAAACAATTCGGACATTCGAAGTGGTGGGTCATATCTAAATCTGGAACAATTTCTTTATAGGCTTTAAGTAATTGTCTGGCGTCGGTGGCTGGCAAGTTTAATACACATTGATTAATTTTGCCTCTGTCTTCTTCTCCGTTAAGTGACACAATAATAAACTTGAGTTGATCGGTTCGTGTTGTTTCTGCCATTCCTTTTTGTTTTTTGTGTTCGGTGGTTTTTAGTAATCGTTCTTCATCACCAGCAGTTAACAAACGTACTTCTGCAGTCAATTTGGTTTTTTCTAATTTAACTAAGAAATTGCCAGCGGGTGTACGATCATATTTTGTTAAGTTACCGTTATACACGCTTAGTGTTCGTAAATCAAAATCATATTCTGTAGGCTGTGTACAGATAGGACATTGAACTCGACTTTTATAATCTGCACCATAAGCAAATATACGTGTACTGACCAGAATCATATTCTTATCTCCAGATAATAGATCGGCATATTTTACCGGAGTTTCTAATACACTTTCAATAAGCCGGGGGATTGCCAAGCCTTTTTGTAACAACGTTCTGGATGTAATTATATCTTCATCCTTTGTTGTCATGTGTCTCACCTCTACGTGTTCACAATTATAAAGAGCGTGATCTTCTGGATAAAATTGTCCTCTGGATGGTAAATCTACCAACTCTTTGGGGACAATAAAATCTAATAGGTTTGTTGCTTGTGGTGGATCGTTATCCATAGGAGAATGCGTATCGGCCAGATCAGCCGTGCGGCTTTTATTATTACGTGACATTTATACCTCTTGAGTCAGAATGATATATTAAGTATAATATAAGGAGAGAAAAGTATTAAGCTTAAAGTTGAAATTGTTTTAGAGAGCGCCCACGACGCCGCCTGAGAATTCGTCTTTCTGGATAATTTGGTTGGTGTCTTTTCCTAAATTATCTGTGGAAGCGTCCCCTGCGAACGTTCCATCATTACCCTTATTCAAAGAAGCCCAATCATAACGTAGTGTCATAGTAATTTCTGTCATTTCGTCTGAGCTATAATCTAACTCGCCAAACTTAAGACTCTTAACCCATGGGTTGTGTAGGGTCCATGTTTCTACGGCGAAACCCTCTGCATCGATTTGGCTAATGGCAATTTTATTAATGGCATCAACACTAGCGTTTTTCGAAATACTAACCCACTGGTTTGTATTCTGTGAATGGGGCACGTGATACCCACTGTTTTCTACCAATCTAGACAAATACTTGGTTGTATCTGGATCCATTGGGTCAACCAGTGTTACATCAATGGTGGCCCATTCTACACGACCCGGGTAATAGAATGTATGATTCAAAAATTGATGTGACGTCTCTGTGATATCAAATCCCGGTTTTGTTACTTTTTTAATGATCCACTCTTCAGCGGCATTAATATTCATAATCCATCTATAGGCTCTTTTTGGCTCGGTAACACTACCGCCGTCAAACCCACTATCTCCCCAAAATGCCATAACTTAAGTTCTCCTTATAAGCTCTACTAATATATAGTAGCTTTAGCACATTATGTGCTTTAAAATTCCCAAGGGTCTTTACCTTCTAAATGATCTATATATCTATTAACTGCATAATAGAATGTTAAGTGTGTTTTATTTATAGTCATCATGGCCGCTTTTTATATCTTTAGCATATTTCAGCATGTTTTGTCGAGCGCGAGAATATGGCCCGGTTTTGCCCTTTGGTTTTCGGCCTGCGCCGGGATATGCTTCTTTTTCACCGTCAATAATTCTTCGCAACTTTTCGGCGCGACTTAATAATACTTTACGCATATATTCTAATTCTTCTAATTCATAATCAATAGGGTGATCTGCCATATCTTTTGCTGCGTCTAAAACACTTGTGTCAGTGTCATCTACCGGTGCGTTGGGTCCATTACGAGCATCGTTTTGTACAATATCTTTAAATTCTATTTCGTTTAAAGCTTGTCGTATTAAGCGCTTCAGCGTTTTTGTTGTAATAATCATTCTTTCTCTCATAAATTCTATTAATGTACAATATCTTTTAAATTTTAGTCCTCAAACGCTGCGCCACTGTTGGTGACAATGAAATCTAGCGCGATGAATTCAATTGCTAATGTTGGCTTGATGAAAATCTTGGCATACATGATGTTTCTATCAATCAAGTCTGCCGTTGTTGTACTCTCGTCAAGTATCAAACGGTATTGTTCGATACCAAAGCGTGAGCGCACGCTGTCAAGAAGTCTTTCAACTCGACCACTGAATGCGTTCCAAGTACGCTTAATGTTTGGCTCAAACAAAGTTGTTGCAGCAATTCGTGAAACTTCTTTCTTCAAGTAAATCATCAATCTACGTACATTAACTCGGGTTAATGCAGATGCTTCTGCTTTAAGCGTCTTTTGGCCAAAGACCACGATACCCTCGTTCGGGAATGACGCAATTGGATTAATACGGTTGTCGTAAAGTAAATCACGTTCACGGCTAGTTAGATGCTGTCGAACGTTGGTAACTGGTAGACCGGCTGCTCCGTTAGATAGGCCACCACGTGTGAAGCCTGCAGGAGCGAACCACAGTTCTTTCTTACGTTCTGAGCTAGCTAGTACACCCATCATTACTACTGATGGCGGTACCCAAACTAAACGACTGTTTGCACGGTCGTTAATTTGTACCCAGGGGTAATAAGCTGCTGCATAACTGTTGTCAATATTACGCAGTCTCATTGAGAGAGTCGCGCTATCAACATCACCGCGAGTCGGTGCTGTATCTACTTCATGTGCTGGTGTATAATCGTTTTCAATATCGATTAGTGCCAGTGCGTCACCACGGTCTGCACACACATCCATCAGATGGTCTGTCAGATTGGCACGATGAATACCCGGGATAGCTGCCACATTGTATTCTACAACCTCAGCATCAGCGCACATATCGATTGCCTTACGAATTGAATATTGGCCGTAGTTATCTCTTTCACCGGTGTTGTCATCCAAGAAAGTATTTCTGAACGGGTCTTTTTCCGTAACATCGAAGCCATCACTACCACCATAAAGCGGCATTGTGAATTTATTAATCCCAGCAACAGAAGCTGTCAAAAGAGCTAATGTACCACTTACAGCGGTATAACTCGTTGCCGAGGCTCTTGAACCACTAGTATAAGTAGCCACACCAGTTTCGTCATTAAGCACAATATCGTCTAGCGAGAAGTAAAAACTTGGCGCGCGGTTGTTGGCATTACTAAATGGATCCAAATCTGAGTGTCGGCCCAATATATCTGATACGCTGTTTGCAAATCGTACGTCACCGTTCTCAGAATCTCTAGAGAAGTCTGCACCCCAGAAAGCTTGACGGAAGTGGCTTAACCCACCGTCAGTACCGGCTGCTCGCAGCGGTAACGCTGGGAAAGAAAGGGATGTTGTGTGTTCCCAATTGGCGTGAGCATGAATTCGGTCTGTACCTTGTACCTGCCATTCGCGGAACGGAGCCTCATCCGGGGCAACCATAGTGGTACCGGCGATGTCCGAACCGGATGCGAACGTAAAAGAATTGAATCTAATTGGGCCGTGGAAACCAAATGGAAGCATTTCTTCAGAAATATTTCCTAGAGCCATTTCTATACGAGCATACTTAGAACGGTTCGGATACGTACCGTAGCTACGATGACGACGGTATGTCTCATCCCAATCAACATATTCATCACCAATTCTTGCCGCAACATAGTTAGGCGAAGATGGGTTCAGAGTACAGCCTGTGAAAACTTCCAAGGCTTTAATTTTACGGTCACTGTCTTGTATACGTCGTATAATCACATCGAAAGTACCCCATGGGTTAACTGCTGGAACTGATGACGGTTTAACATTTGCAATTGAAATCTTAATGTTGTTGTGTGTCCAAGTGCCTGAGTCAAGAGCAATAAATTTAAATAGCTTAGTTTCAGATTCAGGTGTATAATCACTAAATGAACCCGAGCCGCGTGTATCTTGTGAAATAATCCAGCCGGTCTGTGACGCAGTTGCACCATATCGTCTAGTATGGAATCCGTTAGTTGAGCCGTTAAGTTTAAGTGCAAGAAGGACAGCTACTTGATCGGTGGTTGCCGATCCTGTAATGTCTCGCGTAATAGTGTCTTCGAAAGTTTCACCCAACCAATAGTTTAATACATTTGCAGTAGGAGTGATATCACCGTTTACTTTAGTAGGGTCTGTGTTAAACACCTTTCTAATAAACTTATCTGAATTTCTGTCAAAGTTAAAAGTTGCTTCTTTTACTGTGGTCGAACCATCACTAGCTTTAATAACTGCGCGGAATTCGCCATTAGCTACGGCCTCGACTAGAACTTGAGAACCTGTTGTGTTGTTCAGCCCGTCTGCACCGGCTAAATTGCCACTCAGATACATGCTTCCTTGGTCTAGATAAAAAACAGCGGCCAATGAACCGGAGCGCTCCGGGCCGCTACTACCTGAGTTTGCAATGAAAACACCATATGCGCCGCCTGAGCTTGCCGCAGCTGTGTTAGGGATGTTTGTTGTCTGCCAACCTGCCACACCAGCATCTGCTGCTTGGCTGTGGTCTTCACCTAAAAGGCGTACGACTGTTAAAGGAGAGTTATTTTTTAGCCATGCCTGTGCAGCGTATGCTGCATACATTGGTGCGCCTACGTCACCTTTTCTCCAGAGGTCGCCGGTTTCCCCACCAGCAACGGGATCCCCGAATATTTCTACAAATTCTGCATATGAACCGACTTTCACAGGGCGCATGCCCGGGCCTTTACGCGTTCGACCAATAACTAATGGTCCTAACCGCTTGGCTACCTTGTTTGGTTGTGAATTGTCGATTTCATCCACGAAAATGCCGGGGGAAACGAATTTGAACTTATCTACAGACATATTGAAAGTCTCCTTGTCGATTTAATATCTGTTAATAAATAGTAAAGATGGTGTGCAAAATCCCATTATATATTGGGTTATTCTCTATTAAAATCTCGGGGTTCATCTATATACGTATTAACGTCTCCAAAGATAGCTCGTTCTCTAGGAATTTTAATATCTACAACGGTTTCTCGCTTGACTGCGAAGGGTTGTTTTTGGTTAACTCCGTCACCTAAAATATATCCAATTACTTCAATCTCAACATCTGTCTGAAATTTTCTTTCTTCTTCTCCGAGATCGGATATTGTGTTATCATGACCGAAACTTTCATTAATAAAACCTTCATATATATGGCCGTTTCGTTGCATAACAAAATAATTGACATTACCCGGGCTTGTTAAAAACGGAGTAGTCATAGAATTTGCATGTTGTTGATATTCTGCTATGAGACTGATTTTATATTTAAGTTCAACATGTACTGGCATAGGTACCAATAAATGTTCACGGACAACCTTGGTCGCGGGCATAACAAAGTTGATGTGTGTACCCTTTGTAATTCTTTGTGCTTCCGCGTTTGCGAAGTTTGCAGTTTTATCTTGTTTAACTCTGGTAAAAACTTTGAAATTATTTTGTTTAGCATCTTTATCTGACGGGACATGGCCATAAAAACGACCCTTACGAGACAAAGATTTGTCCACACCCGTGCGCTCAATAACAATAAGGGGGTATTTTAACGTGCCCTCTGCATCCCTAAACTCACTGTCTTTTTTAACCTGAAATGTTCTTTCCGCAGTTGCCCACACAACCGGAACCTTGGTGAATTTGTCATGATCTGCGATATGAATATCTAATGTTGTATTAACGTAGTCATACATTGCAAAATCAATATCCTCCAGACTTGAAGGAATTAACGGCATTCGTGTATCTCTTGTTGTGTCTTCGCCCATATTAATATTTAGTTAGTGAATCATTTAAAACTGAGTATATTTGTGTCTTTAATGTCTCGATGGGTATATTTTGTAAATGTTTAATAGTTTCTGAGAGTTTAACCAAATCTAATTCTTTCTTCCCAACAACAGTTGAATACCCCAAATCAATTAAACCAATATGTCCGTCTTTACTGCGGATATTCCCGGCTGATACGTCGTAGAAAAGAATACCTCGTTCCTTAAGATATGTTAGAGATAAGGCTAGCTCATGTAGGTGTTGTAGCTTGACATTACTAAGTAAATTCTCTGCATGTTTGCGTAAACCATAACGTGTTTCTTCTTTATTTCTCCACGGTGGGTCTGCCGGGAGTATTTCGTCATCCATACTATGTAAGGCGTGTCCGGAATCAGATAATCTAAAGAATTGTTCGAACAAATTAGTTTGTCTAGCATCCCAACCAAGCTTTTCAGCTATTATACGCAACCTTTTTACAGTTACAACAAACTTATTTTTAAAAACCAACAATTCTGGCCTTTGTTCGATAGTTTTAATAAGTTCGCTTAGTAGAGTCTTAAACTCATCTAGGTAATTTTCCTTCCATTCATAATATAGTTTATTACGTTGGCCATGGCGCTTTTGATCGACCTTCTCTAGAACAAACCTTGCCACCTCAAGCATTTCTTTAGTTGCTGGTTCAAGATATTCTTCAATAATAAGATAATATGCTGCTTTTTGATTGTGGCCAATATCGATTGGTGTGGTCCTAGCAACGGCGTATGTTTCGTATATGTTTGGGTGGCTTTTACCGATTAATTTGGAACATGCTTGTGCTTCGGAGTCGTCCCTTGTCACTTTTAAAATTTTATCATCAAAACGAAAGGCCAGACCCTTTGTTCCGTGGCCTTCATAATTGGCTTTACCAGATAATTCGTTCCATTCTCCAGCTAAGTCTCCCCATGCTCGGATAATTTTAATTTGTTGAGGTGTAAAATTCTTATCTAACAATTCTTTAAGTTCCATATACCCAGTATATCATATACAAGGTTTATTTTGCATCAAACAAGCCAGCTCTGGCTTTCAGACATTTTGCTTCGACTTCCATTTGATTTTCTACTTGACCAAAGATTCTTTGTGGTTCGTTCAAACTCACAATTTCAAAATAATTGGTGTTATACAATACAAAGTCACCCTCTTTAACAATTAGGTTTTGGTCTTCCGTCAATCTGCGCTTATGAAAATGAATTATAATAGAGGGCCTACGGTCAATTCCTGCTGAAGTTGATTTTGTTTCGTGGCCTTCCCATACAATTAATGCATGAATAACAATTGGGTCTAAAAAGGTCTTGTTTTTGGCCTCACCATATAATGGGTGGAAGTTTGTGTGTTCTAAACTTATTGGATAGTATACAACCTGCTGACCAATGACTCTTTCAATTAATTCATCGTTTACTTGTTTAACCAGATCACGTTCTTTCTTCCCCAAAAACATTGGGGGTGGTGGAGTGGTTGGTTGTACCCATTTGTTTTCGTCTGTCATATTAATATCCTATTATACTTCGAAGCCCGTCTAAATCTTTATTCCAATCTCCATAATAACCATTATCAAATGGTTCAACTTTAGCTCTTGTAACTGGTGGGGCGTAACCACGCGGAGGTCGGAAATGATCAGATTGAGAACCATATTGTAATTCACCAGATTTTATATCATTGACCACTTTTATAAAGTGTGCCATGGCCGCATGAATTGAATCCGGGTCAGCTATTTGTAATTCACGTTGTCTAAAACGCTCAGCATATGCCCGAGCATAAGGTTCGTTGTTCCATGTTTCTTTTAATACCATTTTTTTTAATTCATTAAAATTCATATTATCCTACAAAAACCGGTAATGGTGATCTTTTCATTGTTTCTTCCGTCATTTCTGACATTGTTTTATTGTTTTCCATTAACTTAACATATGTCATTTCATCAAGAACTTCTTTTAATTCATCACGAAGTTTATCTTTTTCTTCCTTACCTTCCGTCTTCAAAGCTTCACCATTTAATGTCACAGATTCACCCGGAATCGGAATAGTTCCAAACTTACTTCTAGTTTCTCCAAGAATACATTTTGTAAGTGCCAAAGCATAACGACGAATCCATTGTTTACCAATTGAGTTGATACTGGCATATGGAATGTTTTCAAATGGTAGGGTGTTCATGTTGTTAATACCGTCTTGCCCTGTATCTTGGCCTGCGGTGTTTTCCCACGCATCGTTATCTTGCAATACATAAAAGTGGAACCAGAATTTACTTGGCGATGCGTCTACCGGTTGCGGATAAAGTCTGACTTTATTGTTTTTAATTTCATATGAGTAATGTGAGTTTCGGGTATAAATCGCGTCTTCGAAAGCTCTTGCTTGAAGAAGGTTTTGCCACACAGGAATGATTTCAAATGATGAATCATCCGTAAACTGACCATATGAAGAAAGGTTTCCAACAGTGTTTAACCCACCGTAATAACCATAAAAACGCCACATCGCATGAGGAGTCTTATAAAAAAGTCTAGTTACAACAATTCTTTTTTCTGCATCGCCTGTATAACCAAAAGTACCTAACGCAGCACTGGCTGAAACAATTGCTTGTAAATCATAATCTTGCTGGCCAGTTACGATATCAATCGATCCTGAATAAATTGGTTGTGTACCACCATAACCAGCTTGAGTAGACATTTCGTTTCCTATTTGTCTCTCATAAATTAAACGAAACTTGGGAAATTTAAGTGCTACATCAGCGCCGACTAAATCATCGCCAGATACCAACTGCCCATCTTCGTCAAAAGAACCGGTGGTGCCGCCTAAATAACTTCCAAGAGCATTTTTGGCTTGATGAATATTCACCAAATATGAATAATCCAATACGGCTGTTTCGTAGGCCGCATAAACATTTCCATCTGTAATTTCTAAATCTAATACATCACCACCCAAATGTTTATATGTATATGCAACTTGATCTGCTGCTCCACTAATAAACGAGTTTGATGTAGAATATACACCTAAAGGTAAGGCTGCAGTAACGTCGTTAACGCTACCGGTCGCTGATAATATTGTAACGCTACCTGATTGTGTGGGTATTAAGGTTGGTAATGACATACATAAAATCCTCCGCTAGTAATTAGTGTGATATTATGTTAAAGAGATTGCCAAATCTAGTATAATATCACTCATTTCTTCGGTGGCAGGATCTTTATATTGTTCTAGCCGATCTAATTCATCCAACATTATTTCTGCTGCATGTTTTTTTGCAATATTAGACGTATGATATAAATTAGTTAAATCAATATGAAAACTTTGTAATCGCTGGTTGAAAATTAAATTGGTTAATCCGGTTTTAAATGTATTATATGGTTTTCGTTGTTCAGGCGCTAAGCCATATCCGGCTGGATAGGGGTGGTTATCCATTTTTATAAAAGCTTTGTAATTCTTCTCTGACTATTTTTTTAATCTCGGTGATTGAATCATCCATATCGACCACGTTCATATTAAGTTAACTCCTTTTGCAATAATATAATTAGTGAATTTAAATACAAAAAAGCCCGTCAAATATAAAACTTGACGGGCACAAAAGTTTTTTGTTTAGTTAGGCTAGATTAGCCAAGTAGATCTTGAACGATAACTACACCGTAGAAGTCCGGACGTACCATTTTCTTCGCGTAACGAGTCATAACACCCTTACGTGGCACGAAGTCTTCCGTACCAAAAATGGTAGGAGTAACTTGTAGCGGTACGTAAGGCGCGTAGACAAAACCACTTTCTAGGAAGCTTCCGCCCTTACGAACAACAAGAATTACGTTACGCGGGAAATAGGGGTCAACCCACACGTCCCACTTCTTGCTTACCGAACCGACGTTTACAGCGGACACTGTACCCTTGCTATCATCAGCGGTGATGTTAGCGCGGAATCCACTAGTGAACTCAAGAATGTTAGCAACTTCAGGTGAGCAAACCAAATCGGTTGCGCCACCACGTAGAGTCTTACGGTGAATCTGTGCAGATACATCGTTTACAGTCTCTACTAGAGTCTCGTACCACTCGGATACGTTACCGGTGAAGTCAGGGAACAGGGTTCCGTTGGTTGTTGAACCATCGGTCTTGTTAACAAACTTACCCGGGCGACGTGACCAGTAATAAGTTGCTGCTTTAGCACCCTTTACTAGATCCTCTAGAAGCTCGCGGTCAATTTCTAGAGCAATATGCTCTGAAAGTACAGAAGTAAGCTCAACCTCGGCGTCCATGTTATGATACGCATTAAGGTCTTGACCCAATTCTGGTGTCCACTTTGCCTTTAGTTTCTTAGTGATTGCGGTGATGCTTACTGAGTCAACCTTGATGTCCAACTCAGGAATTCCTTCCTCATTTTCCAAGCCCCATGCAGACTGACCAACCACAGCACCAAGTGCAGCGTTTGCACCGGCGGCTGGCGTACCAGCAAAGTCATCAACCATAGCATAGTTAACGGTCCATTGACCACCACCAGACGGGCCATCGACTAGCTCGGCTGCCAAGTTGGCGGCTGAAGTATCTTCTGAAGTAATATAGATTAGCAAATCATCAGCACTTGAACCAGAAAGCTGGGTTAAACGACGAACCTGACTGTTAGAACTGGAAAGACCAGAAAGTGTAATAGCTACAAAATTCTTCATATTAAGTTGATCAAGCGCAGCAGAACCGGTTGAAAGTACGGCAACAGCAACGTTAGAGCCAGAAAGATCCGGATCCCAACGGCAAATCTTGTTAAGATCACGGTTTGCGGCTGTAGTATCAACACCAACAGTACCAACAGCAACTGGGGCTAGTACAATACCAGATGCAGAACCGGTTGGTGAGGTGTAACCTTGGTTAAGCGCGTAGAAACCCACTTCAGCAGTATCTACATTAGTACCACCTAGATCGACACCACCGGTCAATGCTTGACCAACAACGCCGCCACCATAAATAGACTCGTCTGCGGCGTAGCTCAAACGACTATTCGTAAGTGTAAAATCTAGGAAAAAGATTAGACCTGACGGTAGACTCATGGGTTGAACACTAACAAGATCGTTAGCGATCAAACCGCCGAATACACGACGGACGATGGGGAATGCCACGGCTGCGAAACCTTCCACGTCACCAGCGGCCATTGTTGAAGCTTCACGAAGAAGTTCTTTGGCTTGGTTCTCTAGAAGACGGGCCATAACCGCCTTATCCCAATCCTTTTCGATGCCTTCTAAAAGGCCTGTTTGCTCCCATTTTCGTAGTAGAGCTGCACCTTCTGCACGAAGATCACGGCTAACCATACCTTCGGTTAGCTTATTTAAAATACTGGACATTTTATTTATTATTCCTCCTTAAGAATTTGATTTATTTTTTAATACCAGCTAAAACCTGCCACCTTGCAGCAGCAGTTTTATGCTCTATTAAAGTACTATCATCATCTTGTTGTTTACGAGGCAAGAAACCGGTATTCCGGCTCTTGATAACTTCGTCCAGTGATTCATTTTTACTACGCGTAGGCGTAGACACTTGACTTTGAAGTGCTTCAAACAACACTTTTGCTTCTTCGATAGACTTTGCTTGTGACAACGATTTCACCATAACTTTTTTCTGGCGCTCATTCAACGAGGGATCTGTCAAAGCCTTGTTTGTATATAACAAACGAGCATAGTTTAAGTTCAACTCATCTAACTTGTTTCCAAGCTTCCGAGCCAACTTATTAAGTTTAACATTTTTGTTTTGTACCGACTCCAACTTTTTGTTTAGAGTCGCCAATTGTTCTTGTAATTCTGTGTTTTCTTCTGTTACGTCTTCCTCGACAGTTTCTTCTTCAGAAACCACTTCCAGACCAGAAGTTGGGGATGCGTCGGCTTGTTCTTCTTGTTCATCAAGCCACGAATCTCTCTCTTTTTGTTTATCGTCATCAGCGTCATCTTCTGTGCGCTTTTTGACTATTTTATCGACTGTACCAGCTTCAACGCCTGTTTTAAAATCTTTGTCTGACGCAGATGTAATCGCGTCATCGTCCCGGACGAGATCGTCGAGCCAGGTGAAATCACCGGCGTCGTCGTCATCTTCTTCATAGGTTGTTTCTAGAAGTTTCAAAAGCGCTGATTCTGTCAATTGTAGTTCGTCATCATCAGATAATTCGCCTGCTAAATCTTCACTTGACTCAAATTCATCAGACGTGGGGTTGTCGGCAGCATCGTTAGCTTGCGCAGCAACATCGTCTAAATTAATTTCTACGATTTCATCCTCATCGGGGCACGGGCATAGCTTTTCGCCTTCTGTTGCGGCTGACGGTACGTCTAAATTATCAGCTTCACCGGTTTCGTCGGCGTCTTCGCCGCCGCCTAGGTCCATTGGCATGTCTAGTTCCATGTCTTCTTCGTCACCATCAGCCTCTAAAAGCTGACTGATAGCATCTTTCAGATGGCCTGAGTATTTTTCTATCATCATTGCTTCTGCGTTCTTATATGCGGCTTCTTTAAGAGCCTCGGCATCAACAATGGCTTGTTCTAACATGTTAGACATATATATTTACTCCCCAAATATTTTAACTATTATTAATTAGTAACAAAATTACCGAAGTTCCACAATTAAGAGGTTTTACGGCGTTTGGTTTTAGCTGGTATTCGCATATGTTTTATATAGTCATCTAAAACACCAGACTTTTTAACTTTTTTGGTAAATCTTCTTATGCAAGCTTCAATTGAATCTCTTCTGCCCACTTTAACTTCAACATTTATTACCTTACTCATAAGGTTTTACTTAAATTTACCCCATTTGCCACCAGCCAATTTTAATATACCACTGATATTAACACCCGGATCATTTGGATCTCCTAATGGATTTGCTTCAGATAATACCGCCGAGTCAGGATCCCCAGCTTTGTCAATTGGTGCCAAACCTTCAAAAACATTAATTCCCATAGAAGCAGACATTTGTTCTTCCAATTGATTTCTAGATTTTTGCAGTTCATTTTTAAGTTCATCATCGACAAAATCGCCGTAATCAATAGGCTTTGCTTGTTTAATAACGGTTCTAGGTTTAACTGTTTCTGCTAGCATAGGTGCAGAAGGCATATTAGATATAACTTCTTGTATTACATTGCCCAATAAACCCTCTTCAAGAAGCATTTCTTTAATGC
>Ga0098033_1000153_pt1 | contig 35233 bp, 50 predicted proteins | sample 1_EtaG_FD_75049 | JGI IMG/M metagenome (GOLD analysis project Ga0098033, IMG submission 75049) | Marine viral communities from the Subarctic Pacific Ocean - 1_ETSP_OMZ_AT15124 metaG | ecosystem: Environmental > Aquatic > Marine > Oceanic | place: Pacific Ocean | collected 2015-01-07
ATGGATATGATTATTATTACAGACCTTTAGAAGTTCGTCAATATACGCCAGTTAGAGGTGGAAGTGGTGGTGGCAGTAGTGGTGGCGGTGAAGGGGGTAGTGGGACTACCCACACAGGAACTGTGAGAAAAAATACACCAGAGAGAAAGAAATCTTGGGGGAATAAGTATTAATGTTAGAATTTGCAATCATCCTTTTTTGGACTGGCCTTTTGATAGGGCCGATTGCATTAATCGCTAACTATTATGATAACCGTAAACAACAGGAGTTCAAATGTCAAAAAAAGAAAAACAAAACGAACCGACTCTTGTCCTTGATGATAAAGAGTACAACATCAATGACCTTGGGGATGACCAAAAGTTAATGGTCGCACATATCAATGACCTTAACCGTAAGGTCGATAGCGCCAGGTTCAATCTTCAGCAGATGGAGATTGGGCGGCAGGGGTTTGTAAATAGCTTAAAGGCATCTCTGGAAGAACCAGAAGCTGAAGCTTAAAAGCGTTTAAGGAGAAGCATGGCAGATTTCAATGTGCAAGAGTGGGGTATCGTTGGAGTGTTGATCACGCTATTCGCTGGTCAAATCATGTTTCTCCAAAAAACGCTCATGCGAAAGCTGGTGGAAGTATTTAATATTTCCATCAAATTAATAGATCGCTGGAATCGCAGTGATGAGGTTCGAGATAGAAGGCATGAAAAGCTAGTGGAAGAGCTAAATGATCTTGGGGATATAGTTATGGAGATCAAGGGATCAGTATCACGTATTAATGGAAAGAATTAAATGAACAAAGCAGCAATAGATGATTACAGGGTTGAAATGTTAGAGCGCATGGCAAGGTTGGAAGAGAAGCATCAGGCCCACTTCGAGGTGACAAAAGAGATCCGAGTAGATGTGAAGTCACAAAATGGCAGGGTGCGTTCTTTAGAGAACAAACAGCAGTGGTTCGCTGGATTACTTGCTGCGGTAACATTCGTATTCAGTAGTCTAATTGCATGGATTAAGGGAGCTAATTAAATGGAAGAATTTGTAAAGATTTTAGTAGAAAGATGGGAATATGTCATAATCGCTATTCTTGCGATTGATAAAGCAGTCGCCCTATCTCCTAGTACCTGGGATGATCTTTTATGGACATCGGTAAAAAAAGCAATATATAAAGTAGCAGGAAAATAAGATGCTAAAAAGAATGATAGGAAGATTAGTCAAAAAACACGGCATGAAGGGTCTGCTGATTATGATCGGTGACTGGGCGGTAAAGCAGTCCAAAAAAGAGTCCGATGATGAGGTATGGGAAATGGTCGTAAAGCCATTCATTGAAGATAACTTTTAATGCCGAGATTTGGTAGCCGTTCACGAAGAAGATTGAGGGGCGTGGATGCCAGGCTTGTTAGTGTTTTAAATGAAGTAGTAAAACACTATGATATTACGGTCTTGGAAGGAAAGCGGTCTGAAGAGCGCCAGCATGAGCTGGTGAGAAAGGGCGCATCCAAAACGATGAAAAGCAAACATCTTGAGGGAAAGGCTGTAGATATAGCCCCTTATCCTGTACCAAACTGGGAAGATACCTATCAATTTATCTATATGGCTGGCAGAGTAATGCAAGAAGCAGACCGCCTGGGAGTAGATTTAAGATATGGGGGAGACTGGGATAGAGACGAGACGGTAGTATCGGATCAGAAGTTTCAAGATTTGGTGCATTTTGAGATATATGAAAAGTAACCGAAAAGGGAGTAAGTGATGACACTATCTGAACAGATGCAATCCATGATGGATGAAATGAGGGCGATTAAGCTGTTAACTAAAAGCATTACCAAGGATATGGAAAATGATATATCAGTCGATTGCGTGAAGAAGATTGCAAATCTAATGATTATGATAGAAGGACTTCAGATCCCTGATATAGTCTGCCAATTTGAAGAGGTGGGCATGATGGAATATCTTAATGACACCCAAAGTGGACAAGCATAATGGCAACATATTTAGAATCATTTTGTAATACAACTACCGACCTGATGGGGGTAGAACCAAACATAGACAACTATGACCGTAAGAAATTAGTGCAAAACTTTGCTTCTTACGGAACCAACACATGGGCTGCTTATAACAGTGGCTATGTGTCTCAGAGTTATGTAGACGGCAAAGAGATGAATATGCAATCATCGGTAAACGATGTGGACAGTGCTGATGATGCTTATTACGATTCAGCAGCAGATGCTTTATATGTCTACAGCTCAGTAGACCCTGATAATCTAGTGTATGAAGCAGCAGAGGATTGGGCTACAGTCAAACAAAGAGTCGTGAATGAACAAGCGGATCGTATTCGCTCTTATATCAATCGACCAATATTTAAACGCAGTAAAGCAGAAGATCAGGGTGCATCCAGCCGTGAGTATGATTTTGTATTAATTAACAGTAATGCAGGGCTTGCCTGTGCAGATTTAATGCGATCTGTAGACCCAGAGAGAGCCCAGGACATCGAAGAGCGCTATATCTCGCCTGATGGCGATGGTATGTTAGACTTGCTTAAAAAAGGCGAGTATGCGCTTTGGCACGAATCCACCTACGAGAAAAATGAGGGTCGGGTCAGACCAGTGAGCGTTGGCGGTTCTACTACTGGTGGGATACTTGATACTAAAATTACATCCCTTCCATCTGTAGATTATGATGATGTGCGTGTCAAGATAACCGCTGGGGGAACCTTTACTTCTGGCACAGCTAATACTTCTGTTAAGTATTCAGTTTATGTAAAGAATGACACTGGGTTAGCCATTAATGAGGTAATCCAAAGCGAAGAGCTGAATGGTGATTACCAGGGAATGGCCTATGGTATGTATATCCGATTCGGTGAAGGTGTTTATACAACCAACGATGAATGGAGTATAATTGTCATGGGTATGCCTGAAGAACATGGCTCGGTAAAATCTGAGCAAGTAAGCAGGAGGTAGCATCTGGCTACACAATACACTTCCGTTCTCCGTGCTAATGTCATAGAACCGTTAGAGTCCTTGATCAAAGGTGAGTTCGATAAACTTCCAGTACACTACGATAAAGATTTTAAAAACAGGGGCAATTTCTTCCTTAGATTTATCCCTGTCCAGGATGAACTAGACCAACCGACTACTGAAGATCAGATCAGGATCTATGGTATTCTTTTAAGATTATACCGAAGAACACCGGGTGTATTCAGCAGGCGTAACAATCTTGAACAATTAATGAATTATGCAGACCGTGTTAAGCGTTTGATTGGAAACAATTCAAATTATAGCCCATCATCTACCTATAAGTGGAATGATGCGGTAATCACCTTTGTTAATTATGAACCAGAATTAGAAGATGATGAGATGAACTATCAAGTCGCAGACATCATGTTCAACTGCAATGTGCTAATATGATCACTTACGATAAGACATATAACGAGAATGTGTTGGATAACTTGAGGCTGATTATGGCACAAGAGTTTCGAAATGTTCCTATTCGTTATGATAAGATATATCGTGGTAATGCTTTCTTCCAATTAAGCCCCCAGAGGGACGAGATTGTAGAATTACGCTCTAATGGGGCTATTCGTGAATACTCGATACTTCTAACCTATAATGAAAAAGAACGTGGTAGGTACACCAAAAAACGCAGTTTAGATACTCGGATTGATGTTATTGAGCGACTGAAAGAGGTTTTAAGGGTTAATGTAGCCAGTATTGATGAATTCTCTAATTATGTCACCTCTGCTGGTAAATACTTTTTAACAAGTGACGGAGATCAGGTGCGCTTGGTCAAAAGGCCAATCCTGATAACCAGTATAGATAAATTCTTTATAACCTCGAATGGGTTATCGTTTACAGTATATCCAGGGGCGCAAAGCTACGAATGGCATAATGCGAGATTAGATTCTGTAAACTATGATTTAGAAAGTGAACACCCCTCTTACTTAACTGCAACTGTAGAGTTTAAATGTTTAGTGGAAGAGGCATATGCGTAAACGATTAAGGTATTAATGATGGCAAAATATAGATCAAATAAATTTATGAGTCAATTCGACAGTTACAAAGGTTTAAAGAAAGAAGACTGGGCAGCTTTTAACCGAGGAGAGGAAGTCGAACTTGATGAAGTGCCAAACGCAGCAAAAGATTTTTTAGAAAAAGTATATTCCAGTAAGAAGGAGTCCAAGTAATGGCTTTAGACGGCGCAGCATATTCACCGAAAGAGTTTCAGTTAGCGTTAGTAGCTGAATCAACCATAGGCAACGCAAATGTAAGCTCAATGCAACTTGTTAATATTGACAGTATTGAGATGCCTAATTTTAATTTAACCCAAGTCCTAGATGTTCGCAGTGGGTCAAGTGGACGAGTATTCGATGTGGACGATGCGTTCATTGACGAGAAAGGCGTTACAAAGGAAATCACTTTTTCTGGTGTGTTTGATACAACTATTGCGCCATTGTTAGTGCAAAATTGCATTGGACTTGTAGAGGCAAGTGATGTAGTAACTATCCCTGCCGCCTATACACCGCCAGAACTTGAGACTGGAGATGCCTCTTCAATTACGATTGCAGATACAGTCACCATAGCTGTGATCTCACCAGCCACTTCTGGTGGGAATCGCTCTATTATATTCCCAGGCTGTACGATTACTTCTTTATCTATTTCTGGAGATATGGCGAATGAATCAGGTAGACTAAAATTTACAGCGACAGCACGCACAGGATACATTAGTAGCTTTACTCAAGCTGCACCATCAACCCCCACCGCATACGGCACAAGTTTCTATTCTTTGGCAACTTTAGCAGGAACAGCAAAGAAAACGATTGCTGGTGCTGAAGATTGTGTCATCCAAAGCTTTTCCCTGAATTTAGAGAATCCTTCTGAATATGTTGGACAAAACGATGCCAATGGTAATCCAGAAGCGATTGTCAGAGCTGTGCCAGAATTGAGTGCAACCTTAGATGCTACTGTAAAATATGATAATCAGACAGCAGAATTGCCAACCACAATGAAAGCTGGAACTACAGTGATCTCAAACCTTGCTAATCACGCAACGATAGCAAGTGCAAGTAGCTTTGCCTTTATAGGCAGTTATGGTAAGATCACTAATGTAGCATATAACGAAGCCAATGCGATGATGTATGATGTATCGGTCAAGTTTGGTGCATCTGGAGCAAATGCGATGTTGGCTGTTAGAACATAAAGAATTATGATAAAAACCCCACATGGCGAATTTGACATTCGCCCAATCACCTTTGGTGAACGTAGAGAATTACACCGTTTGGAAATGAAAGTGTTTTGGGATGAAGAAATAGAGCGCGATGCCTACTTTGACCTTTTAAACTGGTGTATGAAAAAAGCCTTCCAAAACCCCGAAGAAACCCTAAAAGACCTGGATGATGCACAGATAGACGAAGTGCTTAATGATGTCTATTTAGAGTATAAAGGTTTGTCAAAAAAAAAGAAACCAAAGTCAGGATAGCTACCTGGTGTAACTTCTTCGGATGGGGAAATAGTCTTTTCCCTGTTAAATTCAAATCTTACGAAGCCCAAAGCCCGACCTTATCAAAGGTGATCACATTCACCGAAGATGAGATTTGGGCTGAATGTCAGCGCATCATAGCTGAAGATAAACACAATAAATTCTCATTGGGTCAGAACTTATACTATAACCTCAATTTCTTCTGTAACCCTAAGTTCTTTATTGACAATGAGATAGAGGGATATGTAGAAGATTATTTTGTATCAACCAAATTCAATTTACCTCTATCACAAACCCTTCACGAAGCTGATGCCAAAACCATTGACATCTTTCGCCTTATTAGTGAAGAGATTAGTGCTTGTGAGAAACGATCAAGGGAAATGAATAATGGCAAATAAATTTGTAATTGAAGTCAGAGCTAAAGGGTTTACGAACCTTGAAGGTCAGTTAAATAAAGCCAATGGTGCGATGGACAGATTTGGCAAAAAAAGTCAGAGAGCTGGGAAGCACGCTTCTGGCATGAGAAAAACCATTGCTTTAGTTCGTAATAGTGTTCTATTGTATACATTTGCCCTTACAGCAGCAGTTAGAGCTATTGGAACGCTTGTAAGTTCATCGGCAAAATTTGAAGCAGTTAAAACACGATTGGTTGGATTAACTGGTAGCGTTGAAAAAGCTAACAAAGCATTTGATGTTTTTAATCAAGTCGCAGCTACTACACCTTTTAGTTTAGATGATGTGGTTAATGCTGGAGCGCAGTTAAAAGCGTTTGGTGCAGATGCAGAAGCCTTAATTAAACCGATTACTGACCTTGCAGCATTTATGGGTACGACTGCTACCGAGGCTGCTAACTCTTTTGGTAGAGCCTTTGCTGGCGGTGCTGGTGCTGCTGATATTTTACGAGAGAGGGGTATTCTTAACTTAATAAAATCCTCTCAGGGTTTAAAAGATTTATCCAAGACAACTTTACCTGAGTTTCGTGAAGCTTTAATATCCTCAATCCAAGATCCAACTATAGGAATAGAAGGAAGTACCGAGAGATTATCTAAAACCACAACAGGCGCAGTCTCTAATATGGGTGATGCTTATACTCGATTAGCTGTCGTTATTGGAGATAAATTAAAGCCTACCACCGATGCTACTATAAAAAGCTTAACAAACCTCGCAGAAGGTACAATTAAGATTATTGAAGGTGACACAAGAACGAGAGCAGAAAAATTAGTAGATGAATTAGAGATATTAGAAGGACAATTTATCCTAAACACTAAAGCGATGGATCCAGTGACCCAGGCATCGTTGGACTTAGGGGATGCACTCGATATGGCAATGGCAGGGTCTAGTGCCTTATATAGCGCTAATAAGGATTATGTAGGGGCATCTCCAGAATTACAAGCTTCTTTAATTAAAGAAAATAGTGCGATAGTTACTAAAAATAATCTTTTACAAACGAATAAAGAAAGAATACTTGAACAAACTACTACGATTCTTAATGAACTTGCAGCGATGGAGTATAAAAACACAGCTTTAGAGTATCAAGCACAAGTGTATCAAAAATTAGTGGATTCTATTGAGAATGTAGTCGCAGTAGAAAATTTGCACCTTACGAAATTAGAGCAAGTAAAAGAACTTAAACCTCTTGATCCAGTTACAAATGCATTCAAAGTTTTAGATAGCACACAAAAAACAGCAATAGGCATGACACAAAAGTTATCCGATACGTTTGTTCAAGCTGGGATTCACGGTCAAAATATGGGGGATGCTGTAAACACTGCCCTAAAATCCATAGCAGCAGAAATATTATCGCAGGCTGTGGTATTTGGGCTTATGAAAACTTTCTTTGCCCCAGCATCGATTGGATTTGGGTTCGGTGATTTTTTAGCTAAGTCTTTTGGTATCGGTCACTCTGGCGGTGCAGTAACAAAGAAAGGTGTCCAAACTTTTTCCAGCGGTGGAATAGTGAGCGGCGCAATTACACAGAATGGTGTACAAGCTTTTGCCGGTGGCGGCACGGTGCGCGGTAGAGATGATGTCCCTATCTTAGCCCAGGCTGGAGAGTTTATTGTTAAAAGGGATTCAGCGCAGTCCATTGGTCTTGATACATTAAGACAGATGAATGAGACAGGCCAGCCGTCCAGTAATATAGTGGTTAACATTCACGGCGGTGTGGTGCAGGATGATTTTATTAGAAACGAACTAATACCCGCAATGAATCGTGAAGGGGTAAGGATTGCTCGATCTTAACACTACTATAACTAATGAATTAAATAGTAGATCAACCAGGGGCATCTTTCTAATAAAGTTATTTTATGGAGATGAGACTAATTTTACTGGCGTATCTACTGTTGATTTTACTGATGGCAGCGACTTCTATAAGGGTGTGGTGTCGTCAATGGGGGATATTTCTTATGACTTGGATTTTTTTGGGTTTAAAGCAAAGCAAAATGGGATTACTCTCAAAATCATTAATGCAAAAGCGTTTGACGACAATAAGCGCTTTTCTGATTTAGTAGGAACAAATGCTTATGATAACAGGAAGTGCGAAATTTACGTTATCCCAAATGAATTATCAGGATTAATTACCAAAGAAATAGTCTCCTATGGTAAAATTTCCGCTAATTGGGATTACGATAATCGGTTTGTGAATATTCGCATAAGTGATTTTCGTACTGGTATCAATGTAGCGTTACCGCAGACAGTCATTAAAGAAGATGATACAAGTAATGACTTTCATTATGCTCCAGAAGATAATTTTAACAAGCCAATACCTATTCTTTATGGTGATCATTCGCATAACACTGCTTTTGACAGTGGCGTTTTAACAGAAGATACTGAAAGATGGGCCACGCGGTCTAAAGTACCAGCAATCGTTGTAAATGAGTTTGATACTTCTTCTAATAAAGCGATTGCCAAATGCGATACTCAGGCCGTACATACATTAAACGCATCTACTGTTTATATATATAACAACGGAATGTATAGCGCTTTAGAAACTGCGAGTTCTGCTGTCGCCGTTGATGCTGCAACTGCAAAAATATCCTATGAAGGAACTACTGCGTATGCGATGATAGGTTTAAATATGGATTCTGCGGTGGATAGTAGTTTTACAAGGGATCGCTTTGAGAATACATCTGTTACTAAGTCTCATTCGTATAGTGGCGATGGTGAGTATAAAGATTTAATCACCTTCGGTGTACCACAAATGACCAATCTTGGCACAATAGACACAATCAAAGTGTATTCAACAGCAACAGCAAGCGGATCAACCTCATTGACAGCAAGATGGCTTATAGATGGGGTTGCTGCTACAACTGGGTCTGCAATCATTGTAGGGCAACGAGGAATAGTCAATTCTTCGGATATTGATATTACAGCAGATTATTCTGCTCCTCAAAAAGCTGCGTGGGATTTAGAATCAGAATTAACTGTAGAAAGTCAATTAGCCAGCAGCAGTGGTAGTTTAGTCTTTGACCAGGCGTGGCTTCAGATTAAATATGCAGTAAATGACCCAACTGTCCATAAGAATTGGTATGATGTGGTTGTACCTTCGGGGATGTTTCTTGGTGGTGAGAACCCAGAGGAAATGGAGGGGCATGAAGTACACCCAACGGAGTTGGTTTTTTTAACACCAAATAATGTAAAAATAGTATATATATCAGGGAAAGGAAGAAAGTACGGTAGCTGGGTAGATGGATCTCGGGGAAGTCCTGGTAATAGCCACAACTCAGGTGACTTAATTGAACACCCAGTTTATATTATAGAGGAAATTTTACGAACTGAATTGGGCTTGGGGGATACAAATATCAATATGATATCATTTGATACTGTAGCAGCAGCGACCAGCACATATAAAGCAGCCTTTAGTCAATTCAATCGAGACAAGGCTTTCAATATCATTGATGATATATGTAAACAGTTTTGCTTTTACTTCTTCTTTAATGGGGAAGGGAAGGCGACCTTAGTGAATAAAAAGCTCGCGTCTGCGTATGACCCAGCTTCACTAAGCCCAGACTATTCTATAGATTTTAATGACTGCGACCTAGGCATAATCAAAAAGACTGATATGAATAAGGTCAAAACCAAGGTCAGAATAGAATATGACTTTGATTATGGCTCATCGAACAATAGACTGAATATTGAAACCAGTTCACCCAATAACACGGATTTTAACAGAGACAAATCAATGGATTTAGTGATAGACTGCAATAAAATACGCTATGATGTAGAGCAGTCTAACGATACAAACGCCAAAGCACTGGCGACTACAGTCCATGATCTTTATAAGGATAACCACCAAACGCGCAAGAATGTGGTGAGCATCACTGCCCTTAACCCCATCTATCTTAAATGTGAGATTGGTGATATAGTTGGGCTTTCCAATGTACCGAGCGACATAACACTCTTTGGGACTGCTTTCTCTAATCAGAATTTTATGATTACAAAAATATCTAAATCGGAATCAGTAATTAAAATGGATCTTACCCAGGTGTCCTAATGGCTAAATACTTTGTATATCCACTAAGTGGACAGTCTCCTACGTATGCCATCAGCAGTGGCTCTATCCCCGATGGTGGTGGAGCATACACTTCCAACTCATCAAAAGTTACAAATACCGAGAGACTAACAGACGATAGCCTGGATAGTGCTGCAAACTTTACAGAACAGCATGCGACAATCAGAGTAGATAAAGGTGGAGCTGCGGTAAATACGCTTGATGCTATGTATTACTATTCAACCGCAGCAAACAGCAATGGGTTCAGATTTTATACAAACAGTGCAAACGACGATTCCTCTAATAGTGGATACACCGGGACAACTACATTAAAGGGATGGAATACTGAGGAACTATCAGATGCTAGTAATTCTGAAAGATATTGGTATATGTCAGCATACGAGGGAGCAGTAACTACGATTACAGAGGTTGTATTGGGAGTAAAACTAGATCTAACCAATGTTATACTTGGGGGTTCTGAAGGTGTAAATTATGGCAACGATGTGATGATCAGCTCTGGTGGTAATGAATTTTCTAATCAGCGGCATGGTGCAAAAAAATTCTGGAATTTAAAATTACGGCATGTGTCATCCACTGTTAAGTCCAATTTAGAAACTATGCGGGAAGCAGTAGATGGCTCACACCATAATTTTATATACTATGATGATAATGTATATAATTATGTCAGCATGAGTGATGACTCCCTCAGATTTAAAGAAATCGCATTTGGTGTGTATGACACCAGTATCAAGCTTACGGAAGTATTATAATGGCTAAGTATTTTATTTATCCAAACGCAAATCTTTATTCAGCAGATCCAGTGGGCGGTGATCAAACTGGTGGTACGAATCATTTTGCTGCTGATGCAACTTCAGCGACCAACGAAACCAGGCTTACTGATGTTTCAATCGGGACTGCTGCTGGTATGCCTGCACAATATGATACAGTGCAGTTTGATCTTACAGCATCAGGAAATACAATAGATAGTATTGCGGTATACAGTACGGCTGAAGATACGGATGATATAGACTGGTACGGTAGCGATAGCGCCACAACTGGTGCTTATGATACTTTTATTACAAGTTCTACTATGGCTACCGTTGATGCTGGATGGACTGTTAGGGCTGGAGTAACTATAAGCAGTGCTTCACCAGCAAAACGCTACTATTATATGAGGCAAAGCGGTGGAGCAAACAACACACTTACTGAAGTGATCTTAGGTACTAAGCTTTCTTTGACTAATATAGAATTAACTGGATCAGAGGGAATGAACTATGGAAATAGTAATGCGATTACCTATGAAGGTAATAAGTTCTCCAACCAAAGACACTACGGACAGCGATTTTGGAACTTTGATTTAAAACTCGTCAGCTCTACATATAAGACGAGCCTGGAAACCATGCGGGAAGCGATAGATGGGGCGCGTTATAAGTTTCTATATTATGATGGGTCAGCTTATTATTATGTACGTATGAGTGATGATAGTTTAAGATTTAAAGAAGTGGCTTATGGTGTCTATGACACTTCTATTAGGCTTACGGAGCAGTTAAGCTGATATTGCGGGACATTTTTTGAACACTTTTTTCTGCATACTTTGTCCAACTCTGTCCAACTTTTGTTACATGGTGTGTTAAATATGTTGAATTGCTCTCCCTCGTATATCCTCTAATAATATAAGTTACAGGGTTTAACGTGCCGGAGGGGGGACTCGAACCCCCACTTTTAAGCCTATTTTCGCTAAACCCATGTAACGGCAATATTTGAACACTTTTTAAAATATCTGAGCTAAAGAGTTAGCAGATTCCACTCGATTCTTATCTGCATAATCTACATATTTTCTGATGGTTGTTTTTGGATCACGGTGGCCTAACTGCTCTTGGACTGCCAGTATATCCTTTAACTCATTATATAGATATGTACCAGCCGTATCACGGAAGTCATGGGTCGTGAAATATTTAGGGTTCTCTGGGTCATCCCAACCCAATATCTGCCTTGCCCTTACCAGTCTAGCGTATATTTTCCCAGATCCAATCGGTATGGGATAGATGTCTGATCCCTCATGCTTTAATTCATACTTAAAGTAATCGTTGATTTCCTTCAGCAATGGTTGATGTACTGCTTTAGTAAAACCAATTTTCAGCTTTTTATCGTGATTCCCCTTATGACCTTTGTTCTTAATGTGGGCTATCTCTTTGTCTTTATCTAACTGAATCCAAGCGAAATCAGGGCGACATAGCTCGCTAATGCGGCAGCCTGTCAGTAGGTATAGTCGAAAGATTAATTTAGAGATTTCAGGGATGTCAGGATGCCCAAACAGTGCTTTCAACTGTGCCTTCGATAATGGGTTTATATCCGTCTCTTGTGGCTTGGGTATTTTCATCGGCTTGGCGCTGATCTTATAAGCAAGACGATTATCATCAATTTGTTCCCTAGCCCAATTACCAATTCTTTGTAATTGCGTAAGGTCAGTTAAGCAAGTATTTACTCTCTCTGGATTACCAAATAGTTCAATGTAACCATCTACAGTAAAATCAGAATAATGATAATCTTTACCGATTACCTTATTTGTCATAATCTTATTCATCATTGATATATAGCGATGGGTCGTTTTTGATCCATTCTGCCAAATCGTAGGCTTATCCATTACTCGCCGCTTAAATATCGGGAACAATATTCCAATGGTCAATTCTGGCTTTTCAACATCCATCCCAGTGCCGTGTAGCTTTTCAGAGCGCATGTCGATTTCTTCCTGAAGGGTTATATCCCTGACTTGAGCCTCGGCATAATGCTTACCCTGAACCGTAATTCGCCTGTAGGGGGATTTTGGGAACAGGGTCTTATAGCCAGTCGGTATATATTTAATGGTATATTTTTCCGAAAGAGCTTGTGTTGGGGTCTGTTTAAGTATTTTAGCCATCATTTTCCTTTATGTCTGGGCAATCTTTTTCAACGCAAGTAAGAAGACCAATAGAATACTTAAAAGAGTTAGCGCCGAACTCTTTCGCTTCTATGCGCATTAAACAATAATTCCCATTTTTCTTTTTAACTCTTATGGTCAAATCTCTATTTTTTTGGGCTAATGCTTTAATTACAGCTTTTTTATCCTTTTTATGCACTATATCTATTATCGACTGCCCTCGCAGTTCATTCTCAGCCCACCCAATAATTTTTTCTAATGCAGGATTGATGGCACGGATTTTTCCATCACGAGAACACGACATAGGCTTTGAGCAGTGATAAAATGTCCAGTTCCATTGTTTTGTAATAGTTTCTAATCCATCAGCCAGTTCTTCGAACGCTTCGGGGTGATCCAGGCGAGGGGTCATTTTATGTTTGTCTGATTTTAACATAACAGTTTCCTGCTTTAAGGAGTTTATTTGATCTAACTGATTTGTTATCACTCTTTTCATCATCACATCATCTCCCTCCGGGATTTCCGTTAATACTGCGGTTGTTTTCCTGCCATCACTCCAATCTAACTTTTTGCCAACAGATAGAGCCATTAGCTCCAGCGTTTTTGCTTCTACGGTTTTAAATCCATTTTTTCGCAACCGCCAAAATGTTTGCCTGGTCACACCTGTTTTTTCTGCCCATTGGGGGTCGCTCCAGCCAGCTATGCCAATCAATTCATTGGCGATTTCTTGTCTTGTTATTGTCATATCCACCCTCATTATTGTTAACGAACAGTTAAATGTAATACATATTATCACAACAAAACAACACATATTTAACAAAATTATGTTGCATGCAATTAATTAAAGTATTAAAATATGTTACCAAATAAGGAATATATATTAATGAAACGTACACTTGGAAGGCCCAAAATAGAGGCCGAGATTGAGCCACAGATAAAGATTAAGAAAGTATTAGCCAGAAAAAGTGTTCAGAGGAATTTAGCATGGTTATCGAGGGAAGCAAACATCACATATCCTCTATTACATCAGATCGTCAGTGGGAAGAGACGGCTTCAGGAAAAGCAGGCTGATCGCATATTACATACGTTGCACAGATTTAACATTGATGTTACCTATGATGAGGTCTTCATTTGAAACAAGATTTCTGGATGGACTGTCAAACGGCAGCAACATATATGTCCTTATCGGTCAGATCCATTAAGCGTGGAATCCAGAACGGTAAGAATCCAGATTTAAAGCTGAAGCGGGCTGGCTCGGATAAACAGCCCACCTGGAGAATTTTGAAATCAAGCCTCGATAAAACAAGGCACTTTAGAACATGACCACATACCATGAGCCAAGTCAGAATACTATCTACAGATAAACTTATAAAAAGAGATTTTCTCTCTTATATAGGATCATTAGGCGCTTCCTTTAAGGCCACACATCCTACCGATCCTTCCTTTGATTGTGCTTTCGACATAATCAGCCAATCAGAATTACACAGGCATCACATTATAACTGAGGTGTGTCGAAAACTTGATACTATGGATATAATATATGAGGTGGTTAAATGAATTATATCTGGTGGTGTATCAAAAATTATTTCATTGAGATACTGATTATCTTAATGATTATCGCAGTTTTAATTAACAACAGGAGTCTATTATGGCAGTAAACACAAAGTCAGGGACGATGAAAAGTCCTGTGAAAATGGGAAAGATAATAGTTAAGGGATTGGTCGTTAGATATTCTCATCTATTAAAACCAGACCTTCGGTATAACTCTGGTCACAGTGTTACCGTTGAGGTAAATAAGGAATTGGCAAAACTCCAGAAAGAGTTAATCGCCCAGACTGGAGTGAAGAAGATCAACGGATTAAAAGATGATGATGGCGTAAAGCTTGCGAGTTTTAGGAACAAAATCCATAGCGACCAGGGGGTCGAGAGGTTCCCTAAGATATTTGATAAAAAAGGGAAATACACCAACGACTGCCCCTTTGGTGGTGATGAGGTCAATATAGTGATCAAGCCAAAGGTCTGGGATATGAATGGAACGCAATCCATCAGTTGCTATCTGGAACAAGTCCAATGGGTTAAAAAGAACAGCGATGACGCTGTTACGTTTGAAGTGATCGAAGATGATGAAGTCAGTTTTGAGAGTGCAAATGGACAATCTAGCCCAGAAAATCTGCCGTTCTAAATTAGAAGGCAAAGACACACTCTACATACAAAAGCTACAGCAAAGGTGGGATATGAATAGCAAGGCAAAGGGCACAGGGTACGAGAACGAGTTGGTTAAGAAACTTGAAAAAGCTGGATTTGATAAAGTGAAACGTGCCTGGGGTAGTGATGGGCGCTCAATGGGTGAAGCTGCTGATGTGGATATCCTAGCTGATTCTATCAAGATACAGGCCAAGAGGCGTAAAACTATACCAAAATGGCTTTCTATAGGTAGCTGCGATGTGGTGATGTACCGTGAGGATCGTGGGATTACCTTTGTTGCTATGACCTTTGATGATTGGATTCAATGTTTGAAAAGTGTCCTATTATAAATGGTCGGGATTGCCCATATGCTTCCTATGATACCGCCAAGAGACTTAGGTGTGGCTTTGTTACACACCCAAATTTGGTTTCGGAGTTAAAGGTATGTTCTCTGAAAGTCAAAAAGGCGAGACGAAAAAGACGATAATACTTGGTTGGCGCTGGGTAGTTGATTGTCTCGTCTATATTTTTAACGCACTGTGTGATGGCATCCTTTCATTGTGCCACTCATCCTCCAAAAAGCCGTCGCACGGTGCAAATAATCCAGAATGTGAACATAAGAATATTGTAACAGGCGAAGTGTTCTATGGGGTGGGGGAGCATATGTATTATAACTACTACTATTGCGAAGAGTGCGGAGAAGAAATTGAATCGGAGCCTTACGAAGAATGAAATGGTACTTCATATATTTCTGGCGTTATCTGAAGGATAGGAATGCGGAGGATATGGACTGGCTCCTCAGAGTATGCGGTCACAAACGATTACTTAAACTATGGAGACATATACATGCCAAGTAAAACAAATGTCATAAATGGAATTGAGTCTCAATACCCCATAATGACCAAAAGATTTAAACAGATACAGCGTGAACAATATGATTTGTTTTGTCACAAGCAGCATGATTATGGGAGTTTGAATATATCGGTAGGGACAAGACTTGAGACTGAGGATGAAGTAAAGCTTTCACTTCTGGGGATATGGTTTCGAATGAACGATAAAATAATGAGAGCTAAGAATTTATTAATGAGAAGTGATGCCCCTGCGGTAGAAGGAGAACCATTAGAAGATGCCTTCCTGGATTTAAGTAATTATGGGATTATGGCAACGATGGTGAAGGAGGGCGTGTGGGGGAAATAACATATAAATGGCGTGAACTTGATAAAGATTTAAAGAGTCGTGTTCAGAGGACATTCCCAAATAATAAATTCAAAGGTGTGTATGCTTTATATGATAAGACTGGACTCATCTATATAGGCCACTCTTCAGATATAATTACCAGAGTTAATAACCACGAAAAAGCACATACCCTCGCAAAGATAAAGCTATTTGACGGATTAACTGAAGCCAAAGAGGTTGAAGAAAAGCTGATCCGTAGGCTGAAACCCCCGATGAATAAAGATTTTACTAAAGTGGAAACGGAGACTAAGACTTTCTCCTGCGCCTTAGAGTTGGATGTGTGGAAAGCGATAAAGATAAAGCATGCAGTCAAAGATATGCCTGTGGCTGATATAGTGAATGATGCATTACGAGAACAACTGAAAAGGTGGGTCGAAATTGGAAACGAAGCAGGCTAATTATTACCAGACGGTAGAGGTTTATAAGAAAATTATTCGACAACGAACTAAAGATGGAAAGGATTGTCAGTTGCTACGAAAAAGGCTGCTGGCTATAATAACAAATGGCAAAAATTAAAGCACACACCGCATATAAACTGAAGGATGGAAGCCGGGTAAAGGGAGTTACCACCATCCTTAATAACTTAGGATGGAATAAGAATGTCTTGGTCGCCTGGGCGCGAAGGACGGCTTTGGCTGGGGATGACCCACAGGCGGTATTGAAGGAAGCTGGGACAATCGGCACATTAGCTCATTACTTGTGTGAGTGTGATATAAAAGGGGAAGAGGCTGATATGGCTGATTATTCAGCAGAGCAGATTGAAAAGGCTGAGAATGCTTTCTTGGGATACCTGGAATGGAAGAAGATGACCAACCCTAAATATGTAGCTATTGAACTGAAGATGGTATCAGAGAAATATAAGGTAGGTGGGACGGCTGATTTTGTGGCAAGGATCAATGGTGCTTTGGTGTTGGGTGATTTTAAAACAAGTAAGGGAATCTACCCAGAGATGACTTGCCAGCTGGCAGCATATCGGAAGATGTATTTAGAGATTCAGCCAAAGGCGAAGATCGAGTCGGCTATGATATTGAAACTTGATAAGAACACTGGTGCGTTTAGTCACCATTTTATTGGGAAGTCCCAGTTGGACTGGGGATGGGCTGTGTTTAAATGTTGTATGGAACTTGATAAACTAAGAAAGGAGATATAATGATCACTACAAAATGGTATAAAATAAAGTGTTCTGGCGGTTGTCCCAGAATACTGTGCTGGGCAACCACTTAAAAAGGCCCTAAAAATTTAATTGATAATGTAAGAAGGAGATATAGGATGAAGGAACGGCAAAATAATTATATAGAGACTGATGATCGCTATATACACGGACTATGCTTTTATCTGCATCATTTTCTTGATAACCTCACATCACCGCAAGTCAAACAGATAATAGACATGTTGGGTAAAAACTATGAAAGCTTTACTCGTATGCCTGATGCGAGATGGAGAACGGAAGTTGTGAGAACATTATCAGAACACATTAATAGGGGAGATCGCACATCTTTTGGACAAGAGACTTAATATTCCCAAAAATGACGATTTTCTCTCTTCATCAAGTTACAAGGAAAGCCTTTATGCGGGGAGCGAGTTCTTTTGGAAAGAGTATGCACGACTTAATGGTCAGTATTATATGGATGAATACACAAAAGCATATAAGTATTTAGAATCAATGTGTCAATACAACTACAACGGTAAGGAGATATAATGGAATATACTTGCATAGAATGCGAAAATCTCTATGACGATACTGATGGAGATACGGATGAGAGGATGTGTAATAGGTGTCTTGAGGAAATTACTAATCAGGAATATAGCTACACAGAGGATAGGAAAAGGGTCGCAGATCGTAGCGTGGGTAAGATCCGTAAGATGGCAATCTACGAAGAAGCGACCAGAGAAGAATGCCTTGAGGGAGTTATTTATGAGATGTCCGCTAAGATAGATGAACTGGGGCGAATGCTTCAAATGGTAGTTTAGTGAACATATGTAACCCCCACCTATTTGGATTGATAATACTATTTGTCATAGCGCTGTTAGGGATTATTTCAATTATAAGGGAAGAAAAGTGACGGTCGGACATAGTGCAATAAAACATAAAGGAACACGGTTGCTTCAAAAGCAAAATGCAGACGAATATCACCATCCTAACGAAAAAATAAAGCAATTAGAAAAAATATCACCACTCGTTTTTGGTGATATTTTAGAAGTTTTCGCAGGTGAAGGCAACTTAACAGAATACTATTCGCAATATGGTAAAGTTACGCCAATGACAAAAGACAAATTTGGGAGCAGTTTCGATGCAATATATAAAATGCGGGGAGATAGAAAAAAATACAATGTCATTGATATCGATTCATACGGTTATCCAGATAAATTCTTTCCTGTTGTTTTTGAAATGATGAGAAATGAATGCTTATTGATATTCACATTTCCCATTGTTGGGGTTAATTGCCTAAATGGAATAACAGAACAGCATTTTATCAATTTTTGGCGTTCTGATAGACCTACTATTGGCGATGTGGTGGGAATATTAACGGATATGGCCTTGAGAGAGTGGTATTTATTACAATTAGTTGATGTGCAAAAAATAAAAAGAATTTGGAGAATTGCCTGTATATGTAAGAGACAAAAGGCTACCGAATTTTGCGGAGTTAGGAATAGATGAAAGGTAGATCAATCAATTATGCCGAATAAGAAAGCAAAAGCCCGCAAGAGGGAAAAACTTAGGCGTAAGAAAGCGGTCGCTGAGTACAAGGCCAAGAAACGAAGGGAGCGCAAGGATGCCAGGAAAGAGAAATAAAGAATATTACAATAATGACGATTGGAAGCAATGGAAGATGGGATGGCCTTACAGGGGTGATGTTGAAGATCCAGTATATCTGATGGAACGCTCTGAACTTTTTAAAGAGAATGGGAATGGCTGGTGGTGGTATCAGGGGCTTGTAATTAAAAGTGCTTGATCTCTTTCAAAAATATGTATCAAAGATCAAGGAAACACAGGCTGGTCAGTTCTTGGGCTTGTGTCCATTCCACGATGATAGACACCCAAGTTTTAGTTTTAATGAAGATGGTGTTTTTTACTGTCATGCCTGTGGGATTAAGGGGAATGCAGTGAAATTTGCTGAAATGGTCGGAGAAAGTGGCTCTAATTTGCCTAAGATGGTCGTTTCTAAGAAGAAGGTGAAGTCATGGTCGATGCCAGATGCCCTGGATGTGAGGTATCACGAAACTGTGTTTAGAGCGAATGATGTTTTACTGCAAAATTATAAGAAGTTTACAAAAGGGTTGCCCTGGAATAAGGAAATTGTTAAGAAATTGTTCGTAGGATGGGATGATGGGTTCGTTTTTCCTTACCTGAATGGTGAAGGGGAGCTGGTTAATATAAAATGGCATAAAAGGAAGCAAGTTAAAGGTCATGCCCAGACTTTTGTGTATCCCTATTGGCATATGATGGGAAAATATAAGGGAAATCGGACATTATATGTGGTTGAAGGTGAAAAAGACTGTATTTCTATGATTAGTAAGGGTAAACAGGCGATCACTTTTAGCAATGGGGCTAATTCTAATGTGCCAAAGGAGTTGGTGAGCATTATAAAGGGGAAATTTAGTGATGTTGCAGTGATATTTGACCAGGATGAAGCTGGTCGTAAGGCTACAGAGAAGATAATGAGGATATTTAATGCGTAAAGCGAATATAGACTTAGCTGAAGGAACAGATGTGAGCGATTATCTTGCCAATGGGAAAATAATTAAGGATGAAAAGAAGGTAGAGACATATGTGATCAGTGGCCTTGCCATTTGGGATACACCTTACAACCCTATTGAATGGGGAATAAAGGATATGATACCCATGCGGAAGAAGACTGTAGCTGTGGGTGACTTTGAATCAGGGAAGAGTTACCTTTACCTGGGTGCTGCTTTGTCCCTGGCTGCCGGGAAGCCTGAATACTTGGGCTTTGAGATACCTAAACAGAGGAAAGTTTTGTATGTGGATCTTGAGAATGGGCAGGATGAGACAATCCACAGGATTAAGAATCTTACAGTCGGGCATAATATAGATAATAATAACTGTGAAGACACGCTCAGGCTTATTACTAAACCTGGTGATTTTTCTGATGTGTTTGTTATGATTGAGGCTCAAACTGAGTCATTTAAGCCTGATGTGATCATTATAGATAACCTTTACCAGCTTTCAGGTGCGAATAATATCGCTGATGCAGATAAAATAAAGCCCTTACTGTCTAAAATAGAGAATTTACGGTCAAGTAGTGAGGCTGCGGTGGTGCTGATCCATCATTTTAATAAGAATACTCAGGAACAGGGGCTTACTGAAGAGCGAATGGCTGGGTCTTCTGTGATTAACTGGTGGTATGAGTATTGTACGATATTGGGTAAGACTAATAGAAACTTTAGTTTATACACGGTGGGGAAGAGTCGCATGGGTGCGAAGAACCCTGGTATTTACGGAATAGAGATTAACGATAAGATAGGCGGGGGGATTGTTATGGAGCGTGGCGGTCTTGTCCCTGCGGAGAAGGTTAAGGGGCTGATGCTTCCAGAGAGAAGGAAAACCAAGTGGGATTTACAGTTGCAGCGTATGGATGATGAGTTTACGACCAATGAATGGCTGAATGTGTGCGGGGATCAAGATGGGGAGTCTGTGGTGGATGCTACGGCGTACCGATGGCTGAAGGAAATCATGTCTGTTGGGATGGTTGAGAAGCTTATTCATGGTAAATATCGCAAAACTAAGCTTGAATTTTACAAAAATGACTTCCAGGAGTGAGGGCAAGAGTATTGCGAGTATTGCGAGTATTAAGGGTCAAACTCTCAATACTCTCAATAATATTGGGGTCTACTCCCCTTTTTGTAATAATTATAAAAACATTTAGTACGGAATGTAAAGATCAAACTCTCATTGTTAAAATGACCCTGACCCTGTAGATATAAATATAAGCTGCACCCTATGGATTTAGATATAAAAGACCCTTTCAGTAAGATTATAAAAGCCCTGGATCTGAAGCTGAAAAGCCCTTTGGATGATAATATAAAGAAGTATTTAGAGAGTCATTACAAACATAATAAATGTTCACTTGGTAGGCCGGAATTGGATCATTATTGCTCTTTAGCATATAAAGATGAAGATGAGGTGCTGCTTTGTGGGGCTATGCTGAACTGGTGTAAGGAGATCCATGTAAAAGGCTTGCGGGAGTGTTTTTTGACTATGGCTTATGAAAACAAGCTTGCCGAGGCTAACCGTAGGAAAAAAGGGAACTTTAAGGGCGCTAACTATAAGAAGGTGAATAGACCCTGACCCTGTGGATATAGATATAAGGCTATTCGGCCTTTATACATATTCATCCATGATACATTTACCCTGGCAATGACCACAGCTTTGTTCTAAATCCATTACTTCATCAACATAATGGTCAATAGCATTGTAAATATCCCTTACTTTGCCTGTGGATTCGTCATAGTTCTTATGATAATACCATAGTAGAAAATTTTCTATCTCAGCTTGTACTTCTTTTATTTTATTTCCCATCACTCCACCTCTCTTTCTTTGTTTTCTCTTTCTACGTGTTCAAGCTGCTTAATTAATCCACCATCTTTTGAATCATCAAAAGTGCCTTCCATATTTATTTGAATACTGGCTCCATTTAAACAGGCGGGAATTTCCTTATCCAATTCTCCGGCTATTAAATACCCATTTGAATCTTTCATTGGGACGGATCCAACATAAAGATGGATCCTTTCGCTGAAGATAGCGATTAGATTAACCAGGTTTTCATTGGTTAGATTGTTTGCTATTGCAATTAATTCATCTTGTTTCATCTTCATACCCTTTCGTTGTTAATATAAGTTCACATAATTTCTTCATCACTTTTTCCTCCAAATTAAGCTTATAATTATAAGCGTTATCATCCACATTGTATTGATAAGTACGAATGGATTTAGTATGTAATCAATCATTACTCCTCCTGTTTGTTATTAAAAAATCTTACCCTGTGCCTTGAAATATAAAAGACCCTTCATGCTCAAATATAAAAGACCCTGTGCCTTGAAATATAAAAGACCCTTCATGCTCAAATATAAAAGACCCTGTGCCTTGAAATATAAAAGACCCTGTGCCTTGAAATATAAAAGCAGCATATACCCTGTGCGCTCAAATATAAAGATCCTTTGGGCGCTTGTTTATTTTTGATGCTTAGCTAATATTACTTGATTCACACCGGGATTAATACGGCGTAAGATCTCGTATAAAAGCGCTGTTAATGCTCTTTTCATATGTGTTTACCTTATTATTTAAAAATACTATTGCGCCCGGTCATAACTTGAAATATGCGCGGCCTGGAGCCGCCGCCGGGCTGGCTGGTTTGTTTATTTAGTGCGCTCCCATATTATATACTCATGCAATTCTAAGTACTCGCGCATGAATTCCATTAACATGAGCCGCGCGCCCTTGTGGTCAATATGGTTAAGACAAGCCATGATTCCATTGTGTAACTTATCTATTTTATCCTGTTTTTCTTCTTTTGTAGGCTGCTGTTTTATCTGTGTTTTTATACTCATTTTGTTATTTTCCTTTGTTTAGTGTTTTGTATAACTTACTAGCGGCGTTTCCTTATCCCAGCACGCGCGGCAAGTCATGCATTTATTATTTTGAGTAGGTGCTGGACATGATAAGCCTTGCGGCGGCTTTTGATCATTTACAGCGCTTCCCGCCGTTCCTTTAATTAGCGGCGGCGCTTGGTCTATCATATGCGCGGAAAGCCTAACGGTAAGATTTCCGGGAAATATGCCATGAACCTTTATATAATCCTTTATAATCTTATATTCGCGGGTGGGCAGCCAATGTTTAACGCCAGGCGTTAAAGTACAAACTTCGACTATTTTAATGAGATGGTTAAGGCTTTGGAGATCTCCGGAATCATGCCAGCGAAAATAGGCCTTATCCCCCTTGTTTTGGTTTGTTATTAATTGCACCATTGCGCGAACCCATTGCGCGCCTTGTATAAGTGCTGTTTTTGGTTTCATACGTTCAATATGGCCATACATTTTATAAAAGCCATCCATAGCATAACAGCCTTCGCATACTGAACCTATTACTTCGGCCAATTTGCGGCCCGTTATACAATGCGCTGCACTTAGATTAAACGAGGAGCAGGGCATTTTTGTAGTATTAGATAAAACAGAACCAACAACGGCGCGTATTCCTTTTATAGTCATGACTGCCCGCCCTTCTTATTTATATTTATCATGGTTTGTACTATTGCCACCAGTACCAGCGCGGCCATTGCTACAATTGCCACCAGCGCGGCGGCTACATTTCCCGCCGTTGTATTTAAGCGCGGGCCTTGTGTTAATACGACATAACAAAACACCGCGCCGGATCCGGTCATGGCCGAAATGGTGAAAGCTGCGGCCGTTGTGAGTATGTTATTTATTTTATTTTTCATTGTGTTTTTCTCATTTTGTTAATTAATGGGTTGAAGGTGTTTTCACTATGGATCTTTATATCCAATTCCGCTCTTATTAATCCTGTTTTATGGCCATTTTTTTCCATATTGTTCAACGCTTCTTTTTCCGTCATATTGAACCGAGACTGTAAAAAAAGGAATAATTCCTTCCCTGTTATTGTTTCTGTTATTGTTTCTTTCATTGTGTTCCTCTTTTATGCATTCATTTATTGAATGCAATATAGTAATATATATTACTTAATGCAACAAATAATATAACATCAATTAACCCCTTATATATATATTAAAGAAATTTTAAAGAGCGTCCTGGCAAACCTGCCGCGCCGAAAAAAAGATTTCACGATTTTCACGTTTTAAAGTGCTTGTTTAATGTCCCCTGCCTATTTTCATGTCAATGGGTCGCGAAGTATACCTTCGTTATGCCTTGGATCATGGTAAAATGTTTACCATTTTTCCGCTCCACAAGGAGCCCGGAACCGCTGCGACGGATTCACTGTGCAAATTTTTTTTAATATTTTAGCGGGTTAACATATGTTACAATAATGGACTGGCCTATAATCACAGCAAAAGACTATGAAAGACTCATAGACTCAATCGAACTCGGGGACGAATTCTACCGTAAGCTTGCCATCTTTCGCAGTGGCTTAATCGAACCGCACATGCGCCACTGGCAACTCTCAGCTCACAAAGCATACGACAACCTATCCGAGCGAGAACTCCAGGTGTTCAAGATGCGCCTAAAATCTCACAGCTTTCCCACTATAGCAGACACCCTGGAAATATCTGAATCTTCAGCTAAAACCTACTGGCGCAGGGCAATACGCAAGTGCTGGGTTTTATTTGATGTAGTCTAATCCTTAGTTACTGAAACTATAACAGGATTTATTATGGAAAAGAAAAAGACTGGCAGACCAGCTCTTGACATCAGTGCGGACAAGGTAGAAATGCTTGCCAGCTTTGGTTGTTCAATGGTAGAGATAGCCAAGTTGCATAATTGCAGTGAAAACACAATCCGAGTGCGCTTTAGAGAAGAAATCGAGCGTGGTCGTGAAAGCATGAAGATCAAGCTCCGGCAGCTCCAATGGAAAACAGCAGAGCAAGGCTCAAACGCAATGCTCATATTTTTAGGTAAACAATATTTAGGTCAATCAGATCGTAACGAATTTGAACTTGTAGGCAATCTCGAGGGATTACTCAAAGAGTGTGGCTACGAAGAATCACCGATTGAAAAGAAAAGTATTAAACAAGCAGAAGCTCTGGAAGATACTCAAGTACCAGCCCTCGCCTAATCAGCAGGAGGTACATGAGTCGACAGCTCGATTCCGAGTAAACATCCAGGGCAGACGATCAGGCAAAAGTTATAGTGCAGCTAAAGAGATATTGCCATACCTCCTAACTCCAAATACGAGAACGTGGATAGTGGCTCCTACTTTAGATTTAGCTGACAAAATTATGCGTGAAGTCAAAATAGATGTACTCACTAAACTGAGACTTCCAATCGCATACAAAAAAGAGGTCAGTGGAGCAGTGCATTACATGAAGCTTGCTGGTCTAAACAGTGAAATATCGGTGAAGTCAGCAGACCGACCAGAGTCATTAGTTGGAGATGGCATAGACCATTTAGTAATTGAAGAAGCAGCGAAGATAAGGAAGATTGTTTGGGAGCAATATTTAAGACCAACTTTGTCAGACAAACAGGGTTGGGCGTTATTTACGACAACGCCCGAGGGATTTAATTGGGTCTACGACCTATGGCAACGAGGAAAATCAGATGAGTTCCCTGATTGGGAGTCATGGCAGCACCCAAGCTGGGAGTCCCCATTTTTCAAAGATGACATAGAGGAGTTAAAAAAGACATTAACCTATGAAACATTCCAACAAGAGTTCGGCTCACAATTTACCTCATTTTCTGGCAGAGTCTTTCCATTTGACCGCACCATACACATTCAAAGACTCAAGTTTAACCCCGACTTACCCACTTATTGTGGAATTGACTTTGGATACCGCACAAGTGCCTGTGGCTTTTTCCAGACTGACCCAAGGCAAGGTAAGGATAAGGTATATCTAATAGATGAGATTTGGGAAGAAAATATCAAAACCGAGGACTTTGCAGACAAAGTGAGGGCTAAGGGCTATCCGATCATTCGATATTTTGGAGATCCAGCAGGCGGTGGAGTCCAGGGAAGCGGTATTTCTGATATTGAACAATTTAGAAAAAAGGGAATGCGGGTTGATTTTAGAACAGACAAGGTATCCCGGAATATCGCAAACGGCATCACCCACATGAGAACATGGTTCGAAGATGCTGCTGGTAACACACATTTTTACGCAGACTCGAGAGCAAAGAAATTCATCTCCAGCTTTGAGAACTATCGTTATCCAGAGAAGAAGAAAGATCAAAAGCTTAAAGAAGAACCTTTAAAGGATGGTCTAAATGATCACGCCTGTGATGCGAGTAGATATTTTTTTTGTAACCTATTTCCTATTAAATCGAGAACCGCAGGAGTAATTGACTGGTAATATGATTATACAAGATTTATCTGAACAGCTTATTATAGATAGTTTATCTGACTATCTAAACAATATTGAAACAAAACGCACAAGAGAGCGTGAGTACCTTCTTGATTTTTATGAGGGGTTCAATATGGAGAACTATGTAGGGGAGTATTTTGGCTCAGAATCCCTACAGCAAGTCCCCATGTTTGCCCAGAATCTCACAAGGCGTGTATGCAAGGCCAGAGGGCAAGCTTATAAACGACCCCCCAGAATGAAGGTCGATGATCGCTATAAGGACTTTGCAGACATCCAAGACCTTAACGCCAAGCGCAGACAATTAGAGCAAACTACATTTCTCTTAGGGACTATGGGCTTTCGAAGTCTCTGGAACCCAAGGCGTAATAGGGTTGAATTTGAATTACTTCCTTTCGTAGAGCCATTATTTTTACCAGGCGAAAAGGAGCCTTTCGGGTGCATTTATGCTATTGAAAACGAGGGTTTAGCCAAACTTACTAAACAGGAGTTTATTGTATGGACCGCTGAGAGAGACGGTAAACCAGGCAGACATTTCGGGATTGACGCAAACGGAGACAAGTTTTCTTTTAATGAGGGGGATGTTAACCCCTACGGTATCATCCCGGTATCATTTGTTCATCGCTACCCGCCTATAAGGGATTTCTTTGTGGGTGGTGCTGAAGATGTAGTAAGGGCTGACCTTGCATTATCTGTAGCGGCTATGGAAATATCACTGTGTATCAGACTTGGTGCTATTGGCGTAAAGTTTGTCACAGGCGTAGATGACAGATCACGCATTTCTATGGGTGTTGATAAAATATTATACCTTCCAGAAGGCGCAAATTTTGGCGTAACTGGCCCATCAGCAAGTATAAGTGATTTAATTTTAGGTGCGAAATACCTTGTTGAGACTACTCTCAATAACAATCAACTCAGAGTAAAATTTATTGATTCTCATGGCAATGCAGAATCCGCAGAAGCCTTGAGGGTACAGGAGATAGACAATTATACCGAAGTCCAAGCCAACATCGAAGATACCTGGAGAGCATGGGAGCATAGGCGTTTTGAGATTGACAGACGCATTATTGAAGTACAAACAGGCAAGAAACTTGCTGATGAATATCTGGTAGACTTTGAAGAGCCTCAAGTTCTATCACCATCTGAAGAGAGAGAAATGTTCACCTGGTTATTCCAGAACAAGCTTGCCACTCGCCAAAGCTATCTTATGCTTAAAAATCCCGATATGCTCCCAGAGGATGCAGAAGCCTTATTATCTGAGGTAGACGAATCCGAAGCACAACCAGAACAGAACAGGCTCCTCAATAGACTACAAAGCTAATGCCGCTATCGAATACTATTGATAGTGCAGTTGCAGACTTTGAAGCCAGACTCACCGAAGCTCAAGACCAATTCACCCAAGATGTAGAAGAATTAAGGGAACAAGGTCTATCCACAGAAGAGATACTTGCAATTTTAGCTGGTATTTCAATGGTGGATTACTGGCTTTCAGACCTTCAGATGCAGCAAGCGGTCAATCGCTTAATGATCTCATTCGACACACTTTTAGACGATGCAGTATTCTTTGGTAAGGTATCAGAGACGCAACTTGTAGCGCTTCGCAACATGCAGCAGGCATCCATCCTGAGATACACAACTGACATTGGTGAGAGGGTAAGATTATCCTTAGTCCAGGGGGTACTCCAGAAAATGCCACAAAAAAGCATTAAAGCCATGCTGTTAAGAGATTTAACGATAAAACCGTATCAGGTAGACACAATTATCACTACCTCAATGGCTACCTACTCAAGATCACTCACGCTTTTACAATTAGAACAAAATCCAACTCAATCTCTCATTTATCAAGGCCCAATGGACTCTAAGACCAGACCAGTGTGTATACGCATGTTGAAAGAAGGCGGGATGACACAAGCCCAGGTAGAAGCCAAATATCCAGGCGCATTACGAGACGGTGGCGGCTTTAATTGTCGGCATCAGTGGGTTGCATTGTCACCTAAGACTCAAAATAGGGACATACAGCAGAGAGCTAAAGTGGCGTATCAGGGTATGGTAACAAAGGCGAAGCTGAAGGGCAGATCGTTCAGCATCCCACAAACATTAGAGCAGTATTATAATGATTAATCTTCAAAAAGCGTTCAAGTTCGGCAGGCCATTCTTTCAGAGTGTAGGCCGTATTATTTTAAAGATCCACAGAAGGCGCATCTTCCATGAGGGGCGCAATGCAGCGGGAAATCCCTTTATAGCATATACCAATGCTTATCGTAAAAGAAAGATGGCAGGCAAGGCAGCGCCCAACCAGGTAAGCACCAGCGGAAAGCCTGATTTAACGCTTACTGGCAAGATGCGAGAATCATTTAATTATTTAAAGTCCTCTGCACATGGATTCGAGTATGGAATCGAAGATCCAGATATGGCAGAGCGCATGGAATTTCAGGGGCCACAAAAGAAATCCCGCAAAAGATATGTATCAACAAAACAAAACCCTCTACCCCCTAACGAGCAGAAGCTAATTATGCGTGAAATGCAGAACCAGCTTATTAAGAATTTCACTAAGGAGATTCGCAAGAACGGAATGGGGTATAAGGTGTACACCATATAGGAGATATTATGGAAACGGACGTAAAAGTCGAGCAGCAGGCTCAAGCCCAAGAACAGGCCAATGTTCAAGAAAGCACCAATGCAAGCGCTGAAATTGGAACGCTTATCGCAGATGCGAAGAAGTACAGACATCAGCGCCAGGAAGCTGAAGCAAAGGTAAAGGAATTGCAGGATCAACTCAATGTTAATCAAGAAGCAGAAATGCAGAAGAACAATGAGTGGAAGGATCTAGCTACTAAGTACAAGTCTGAACGAGACGAGTACAAATCTCAGGCAGAAGAAGGTCTACAGATTAAAGAATCTGTGCGAAAAGACCTACTAAATCAGCTATCTGACGAGGATCGTGAATTTGCGATTGATCTGTCAACTTCTAAGTTGCAGAAATTCGTAAAGCGGTCAATTAATCAGACAGTTAAAACGAATGAATCTTATTCTACTCCGATGCCTGATAGTTCAGTTAATCCATTCGTGGATATGACAAAGGAGCAAAGGCAGGGGAATTGGGGTAAGGTTATTCAAAACTACGCTAAAAAATAGCGTAGAAAGGTAAAACCTTATGGCATTATCAGCAGATTTCGCTGGTGCTTCAGTCACCGCAACCACTGCTGCCAACTTTGAATGAATTGGAGTTGTAAAACCTTGCTATATGCTGGAAAGCCCTTAGAGCTAAACATACCGACTGCCAAGTCATTAGGTGAAAATTGTTTAGATTGGGTAATCAGCAGGGAAGTGGTGGCTCACCCCTCAACGACTACACGCAAAGGCGTTATTATAACGAAGATATAGTCTGGACTCATGTGAGAGCATGAGAAATAGTTAGAAATAGCTATTCGCCTTGTATAAGGTCATAAAAGTAACAGGACGATTCCCGAGATTTGGACTGACGGAGTTAAGGCATACATAGAACGCAACCTTGTGTTCGAACAATGTGTGGATACTTCTTTGAATGGTCTGGTCAAAGGTAGGGGTGATGTGTTTCATATCCCGAAATTGGCAGAGGTAAGTGACGCAGCTAAAGCAGCGGAAACTATCGTAACATACGCAGCATCAACGCATGCAAAGTCCGATCTAACCATCGACCAGCATCGTTATGCCGCAAAATTAGTAGAGGACATAGCGAGTGTCCAATCCATACCGGGTCTTTTTGAAAAAGAAGTATCTGGCATGGGTTACGCTTTAGCTAAGACTTATGATGCTCAATGGGCGTTTTCATAGGTAACTATGATCATTATGATTGCGGAAAAAATCTGGAAACCTAAATCAATAGATATGGTAATCAGACCTGAAGGCAAAAGCCAGGGGCAGAGACTAGAGAATGAGATAATTTCTCCAAGACTCCGCAACATCCTTTATAGGATGAATAGATAGTCCGATACTCCGTTGAAAAGCGGAGAGTGTGGATAAAGAGCCACACATTAACAAAATGTACATCGAATCAAAAGTCGAAGCAGCTACTACTAATAGTACAGCTCTTGGAACAGACAATGTAATCACAGCAGCAGAAATTCGTGGGGGCATGAAAACCCTTATGGAATCTGATGTAGACACTAATCAGTGTCATTTCGTTGTTTCTCCAGCGCTTTACACCGCAATGCTCGGAATCTCAGATTTCGTGGATGCTTCTAAAATGGGCGCAGGCCCATCTGGATTGTTGAATGGACAAATTGGGATGCTTTACGGCATGCCGGTTCTGCACTCAACAGTCATGGGATCATCAGCCTCTACAGGCGTGGAAGTGGGATACATTTTCCACCCCAGCGCGGTAAGCGCAGCTCGACAGTTAGAACCGAGAGTTCAATCAGAGTATTCTGTTGACTTTCTTGGAACTAAAGTCGTAGCAGACATGCTCTACGGAGCAGTTACAGTTTTTGAGGGAAGAATTCAAGAATTCAAGAATCCTTAATTCTTAATCATTAACAAAATAGGAACAAAATGGGGGGTGTTTTTCATCCCCCATTCCTTAATTATGTTCAGAACATACGATTATAAATGTAAAAATTGTGAAAAAGTCTTTGAATCCATGACTAAAGTGGATGAAAAGGCTCAGTGCGCTTGTGGATCTACCGATTTGAAACGGCTTATGGGCGCACCTTTATTTGAGTTAAAGGGTAATGGTTGGCCTGGAAAAGAGTTTAAGGCTCAATCCGACTGCAAACGCATGGCTAATGGTCAAAATATATAAGTGTAGTCTAAACCTCTTTAATTGAAGTCTATTAACAGGGGAACTTAAATGGCTAATTACAATTCAGATTATACTGGAGCGCAAATTGACAGCGCAGTATCCAGAGCAAATTCAACCGATGTAACCGCAGGAACAATCGCAGCAAGTAAGGCAGTTGTTGTTGATTCCAACAAAGATATAACAGGATTTAGACACATTACTGCTACTGGTACGGTTACAGCAGCAAATGTATCACTCACAGGAAATGTAGATTTAGGTGATGCCAGCGGCGATACGGTCACGATCACAGGGTCTATTGACTCCAATCTAATACCAGCAACAGACGATACTTATGATATAGGTTCAGCGACCTACGCCTGGCAAGATTTATACTTAGAAGGTGACATTACATTCTCAGATGCGGGAACTCTTTCCACTACAGCCGGGGACTTGACAATCAATGCCGGGTCAGGTGAGATACAATTTGGAAATGAAAATTTAACAACCACAGGAACAATTGACAGTGGGAGTCAGGCAGTCACAGGCAATGTAGTCGCAAGTGGGACAGTTTCTGCGGAACAGCTCACAAGTTCAGATGATCTAACAGTTTCTGGCCTTGCTACCATCGGTGAGACTCTTGGGGTGACAGGCGTGGCCACTTTTACAGCGCAATCAGTACACAATGGAGGATTGAGTACAGGCGCTTTAGTTTTAAACGATGGTTCAATTACAGATACAAGTGGAACTATAGATTTTGGGGATGAAAATCTTACAACTACAGGCACTTTAAGTGCTGGCGTAATCACAGGCACAGGCTTTACCATCGGTAGTGCCGCTATTATTGAATCAGAATTAGAAACCATAGATGGAGTTACGGCTGGAACGGTAGCCGCAAGTAAGGCTGTTGTTGTGGATTCTAATAAAGATATTGGAACATTTAGGAATCTCACGATAGACGGAGTATTCACAGATGGTAACTACACATTCGACACAAGCGGAAATGTTAGTGGTCTTGGCACTGTTGGGTCTGGAGCGATTACTTCATCCAGCACTGTCCAGGGAACAGTTATTACAGCAACAACTGGTTTTGCGCCTGACGCGCAGGATGGCGCTTATTTAGGTACTTCATCATTACAATTTAGTGATTTATTTTTAGCAGATGGAGCAGTTGTCGCTTTTGGTAATGATGGAGATGTTACCTTAACTCATGTAGCAGATACTGGCTTATTATTAACTGACGATTCTGGTGTAGGCACAACTCAATTACAATTTGGTGACTCAGGAACATACATTTATCAGAAAGCCGATGGGCATTTAGGGCTTGTTGGTGATACAGAAATTGATTTATCAGCTACCACAATAGATATTAATGGTGCGGTAGCTTTCGATGGCGCATTAACAGGCATAACTAATATTACTTTATCTGGTACTTTATCAGATGGCAATTATACTTTTGACACAAGCGGAAATGTTTCGGGATTAGGCACTATTGGATCTGGAGCAATCACAGCTACAGGCACAAGCTCCTTTGCTACGGCTGTTCAAACACCTTTAATAGAATATACAGATGGAGACGATGCTATCACAATCGCTGATGGCGGTGGAATTACAGCAGCCGCAGGGATTACTTCTACAGCGGCAGCGAATACCTTTGGTGCATCTTCATTTAACGATGCGGCGATTACCAACGTAAGCGACATAGCCCTGGATTCCATTAGTGCAGATACGACTGATATTAATATAGCTGTATCCGATAACTCGGCAACAGCATTAACTATAAAACAAGGATCCGACGCATATCTAATAGTCGATACGGCAGACAGTAGCGAATCGGTTTCAATCGGGACTGGTATTTCTGGAACGGCAATCTCTATAGGACATGGGACTTCCGAGACAACGGTAAACGATAATCTTACAGTAACAGGGAATCTCACCGTATCGGGGACAACCACTCAAGTCGACAGTAGCACACTTACAATCGGCGACACTTTAATAAAATTAGGCCAAGCCTATACTGGCAGCGCTTATGACCAGGGGATCGTATTTACCAGGGGCGATGGGGCGAGTAGTAATACGCAAAACGTGGCCTTTATCTGGGATGAATCTGCTGATACTTTCGCAGCAATTAAAGCTGCAACAGAAGCAGGGACAACCTCTGGGAATGTTACTATAACGGATTACTTCCCGCTAAGAGTCGGCGCTTTAACGGCTGACGATGCTTCAACTTTTACAAGTACAATCTCAACAGCTTCAGGCTCAACTATTGGTAATCTTACTTTAGCAGACGGCTCAATTACAGACTCGGGTGGTGCATTGGACTTTGGGGATGAGAACCTCTCAACAAGTGGAACTTTCTCAGCCGGAGCAGGAACACTCACAAGCCTGACACTTACGGAAGGCAACATCACAAATGCAGGGGACATCAATGCTGATTCATTGAGTGTGGATGACTCTGCTGTTGGATTGAATATTGACTTTGGTGGAGCAACTACATTGAACAAGATCAGTCTGACAGACAATCTTGCCGATGCATTGAACATCACTGAATCTTCAAACTCTTATGTGAAATTTGTGACCTCTAACTCCAGTGAAAAAATTGTGATCAGCAAAGCATTGGACATTGATGCAGTTTCTGATTTTGGAAGCAATGCAATGACAAATGTGAATATTGATTCTGGGACTATTAATGGGATCACAGATTTGGCAGTGGTAGATGGTGGAACTGGAGCAAGTGACAGCAATGCTTGGCTAAACAGTAGAATCACAACAAATGCAGATGGTTCATTGAATTATGATGCAACAGGAGCCACAGCAGTCAATCATGATAGCTTGACTGGGTTTGCTTCAAATGAACACTTTACTCAGGCAAATATTACCGCAACTGGAGCATTAGACTCAGGTTCAATTACTTCGGGATTTGGTGCAATAGATAATGGTACTTCAGGAATTAGAACAAATACATTTACAGCAGAAACTTCAATAATTCCCGATGCTTCTGGTGGTGCTGATATAGGCTCTACTTCGGCAGAATGGGGAGATGTATTCATAGCAGACGACAAGAAGATAAAATTTGGCAATGACCAAGATTTTACAATCGAGTATGATGAAGATGGTTCAGACATAGCCCAATTTGCAGGTGCTGATATAGGAATGGATGCCAACTACATCGTCAATGAACAAGGTCGCCAAGACCATGTAGCGAATACAATGCCAGCTCCTTATTATCGGTTTGATGGGGTGGATGATTACATAGCTGCTACTATTACCCAATATTCAGCCACTTCGGATTGGTTTGCTGTAGTAAATCTATTTGCAACTGACGTATCTGGTAAGCATCCTATATTTGGTGCTGGTTCGAGTAGTGGTACATATATCGGATGGTCTGCAACTAATACATTTATGGTGAGAGGTAACGCAGGTGCATCTAATACTACTACAGTAGCTCTTTCTGCTGACGAGCATCATGTTCTGGCATTATCCGCTTCAAGTGGTACGGTATCTATATATATCGATGGAAATTTACAATCTACGGTAACGCAAGATGGTACTGTAGACTTGACGTGGATAGGTGCTGGGTATGATGGTTCGAGTAGGTTCTTCCCAGGTGAAATTAGTAGAGTCTTACATGGTAACAAAGCCCTCACAGCCACCGAAGTAAAACAACTCTACTCTGGTGCATCAGTACCTTTTAAATATAAAGGTGCGAGTCAGACGGAGCTGGTTACACTTGGCGATTTTTCAGCATCTACTGGATGGACTGCACAATCTGGATGGGCAATAGGCTCAAACGTATTAACAGCTTCTTCTGCGGCGGATAATTATGCGACATTTAGAATTGCAACAGATGTGAAGTTGGGCAAGAGGTATAGGGTAGTATTCACTGTTAGTGGGTATAGTTCTGGTGGTGTCGCTTTTAGGTTTGGTGCCAATCAAAAAGGTACAACAAGAAGTTCAAATGCCACATTTTCAGAAGATGTTACAGTTACAGATGCTACTGGGAGTACATATATTGGGTTGGTTGCAGTCGGTACGACATCATTGGTGGTAGATAATTTTTCAATAGTCCAAATCGGTGCAGTCGCAGAATACGATGGGTCTGGTGTAGGTGCTTCAAGATGGGATGATAAGAGTGGTAATGAATTACACGGTACAGTTTCAGGTGCTACTGTAGAAAATGCTCCTGCTGATGC
>Ga0098033_1000156_pt1 | contig 35065 bp, 29 predicted proteins | sample 1_EtaG_FD_75049 | JGI IMG/M metagenome (GOLD analysis project Ga0098033, IMG submission 75049) | Marine viral communities from the Subarctic Pacific Ocean - 1_ETSP_OMZ_AT15124 metaG | ecosystem: Environmental > Aquatic > Marine > Oceanic | place: Pacific Ocean | collected 2015-01-07
GCGCTTCGCCATTGGGATAGACAGGCATCCACCTGTTGTGGAGATATCGGGCGGGTTACCCGCCGCTATGAATGCTGTGAACCTGGGCGTCTGTAGCTGCCCGAACTTTCCATGCGTGAGCACAGCGTGTGCTGCTGCTTGTACGTCTTCTCGTGCATCACAGATCTCATCCAGCAGAACGACGCCTGATGCCTCACCTGCTTCACAGATGCGGAGAATCTCCGCTGATGGGAGGAGATGGGTTACTCCCTTCTCCGTATCAGCGTAGGGGAACCCTCCAATCAGTTCAGCACATGTCTGTGCCAGAGAATATTCGGCTATGGTCTTGCCCATCTTCTGGACAAGCGCCTCCGAGATCTCGGTCTTGCCGATTCCGCTGGGACCGATGAGCATGATAGGCGGAGCCTTGTCCGCCTTGAACTGAGCTTGCAGTCCTATCTGCAAAGCCATTGTGTAGCTGGTTGTAGTCATGATGTTTTCTCCGTTTGCATTTGAATGTGTATGGTGGACAAAAGAAAAGGCCCGGCCTCCCCCGATATTCGGGCAAGACAGGGGCTATGTAGATCTCTATCCACAAGATCCTCTAACCCACCTCTGACGCCAAGGCCACAAGGCTTGACACATACTTGACATGCTCTTGACACTACATTCTACCACTAATATTCTGTCGAGCGTTCAATCTAATGTTGGGATGAGACATAACGGTATCACACGTTACCACTGTCAGATGAGATAGGGTTGGGCAGGCGGGGCCGGGCGAACATTGACGCAGGAAGGCCCCCCCTGGAGCACCCTTGCGAGTACTCCAGGGGAGGCCTTCGACCTATGTTTTACTTCGAGCGCTCCTCCAGAGCGTCTCGCGCCGCATTTGTCTTCCGCTCAGCATCGGCAAGGTCCTTCTGAAGCTTCGCGAGTTGGCGGCGTAGGGCTGTCTCCTTCGATTCTGCTTCAGCGGCCTCATCAGAGAGCGCATCCCGGATGGCCTCCGGGTAGAGCTTCTCACCAGCCTCGGTAGCGTCACTTGCTCGGCTTGGTGAGAACACATTGATTGCAGTTAGACCCTTGAAGACAACCCAAGACGGCACCCGCAGAGTGACGAATGTGTTCTCACTAAAGCTATCCTCTGCTTCCACTGGCTTCATCGTAGAGCTATCCACGAGAATGGCCGCAGGGAAAAGGGATGAAAGGGACATCTCAGTACCGCCGCCAGAAGACGCGCGTCTCTTTGTGGTTGCTACGCAAGCGATATTAGCGTGCTTCCAGATCTCAGTCTCAGTGGTGGCCTCGGTAGTGGTGTCGGTAGTGGTTGTGTCGTTGTCAGACATGGTCTGTTTCTCCGTTGTGGCCCGTTAGGACCGGGTTTGTTTGGCTTGCGCCCTGGATTCTACAGCACCCGCTGTAGCGCCCAAGGTGGGAGCCAAGGTGGCTCCCTGGTTCACTTCAGAAGATCCGAGCGCGTTCGGACGGTGGGAACCAGATCGAGCATGAGCATGCTCGATAGGACCCGGTAGGCCTCATACTCGCCGGAGATCTCGCGATCATCCAGATAGCATTGGCGTGCTTCCAGATCTCTACTCCAGCGCCAGTCGATGATGCACCCCCAAGTCACCGAGCGATCTACTGCATAATCCTCTTCCGTGAGGGGTCTCCAAGTGTCGGAGATGTCGTATGCACCATACAGGGCGGGAAGTTCTCTAAACTCCCAACCACGGTTGAGGTCTGCCCGTCGGATATTGCGCGCATTGATGCTGACGAGGATCCAGTCTCCTCGGAGACGGAGTAGGCAGAACTGGTTCCCGCTTGGGCGGTGTAGGTAGACGGGCACGGGCGTCCCCTTCATCTCAATGCCCGATTCAAGGGTGCAGTGATCGCGTAGGGCTCGACAGTGGTGGATGTGGCCAAGTTCACTATGGGTCATGATGTTTGTCTCTCCGGTCCCTGGGTGAAAGTGAATAGGACCTATGGTCCTCTAACCCAGAAGGGGCCAGGGCTGGAGCCTTGACACCCGCAGTTGACATCCTTTTGACAGGCCTATCCGTCGACCTCTGGACCTAATACTGTGACGATAGGCCTCGGTTTGGGTTACGAAACGACCCATCTCGTAACGCTACCGAGGCGGACCCTACGTAATGTTCCGGGCGACCGACCTCGAAACGGTAGAGCTTCCCTCTCGACACGTCAACTTCAAGTGGGTTCGAGCTTGTGTCTGGACACGTCAACTTCCCCCGGCCTGGAGCTTGACGGCGCAAGGCCTACCCTCCTTTCTTCCTGAGCGTTGGCTATGCCCATGGTGAAGCTCGAAACCACCTTAACGTTGACAAGCCAAGAGAGCTTAAGCATCCCCCTTTCCGAAAAAATCGGATATTCCTTAAGGAGTCCCGCTCGCATAAGATCACTTTTCCAAAATGCCGATCTGCCCATATCCCTGTTAGTACCTGTAATATGAACGAATGTCCCAGTAGAGAGCCTGTCATCCGCGGGCGATATGATCACTTTCTCTTCCACTCAGAGTCCATCCCCAACAAGGCCAATCAGCTCAAGGGCTCCAAGCTGGCGTTCTTGCATGTCGCACGGAGCACTGGCTTCTTCACGCCAATGATCGAGGCTGTCCAACCAGGCTCCATTAGCGGCTTTACATTTTACAGCCCTTGTCTGAAGATGCTGCGGAAGCACTTCTTCATCGACAAGAATCTGCATCTGGGCATTCACGACTGGCGGTTTCTCATTGCGCCAAGGCGATGGCCCAAACAGGTCGAACTTTCATTCCATGTGCCGCACGGACAAACGCTACGTGACCAACCCACGCCCTATGAAGTAGCCACTGCCATACTAATGGCGCCATCAGCACATTTCTGGAGCTACGATGTCCCGGTAGATCACCAGTTCAAGTGCGCTGAGAGCACCTTGTTGTGGTGGTTGATGGGATTGCCTGAAGAATGCATCATGGGGCACCTCCAGATCGACGAAGACACGCTTTATTGGAACCTTGCCTACGCGATCAGGCGCTATATGACCCGCCGGAGGTTCAAGTGGTGGGCCTTGGGTGCCAATCTGAGGCCGCTGGCGACCGATAGGGTGCAGGAGACCATTGTTGAGGCCTTCTACGCGGGGTCTACGCTAAAAGCGGCGTTCGAAGGGGAAGATCGGCCGAAAGATCTGGCCTATCACCTCCAAAAGCTGGATGATAAGGCGCCTCTACTGGCTCAACTCCTCACGGGCCGCCGAATTGGACCTCTCGAAAGGCCACTCTACAGGCCCGATATCCTCTGGAGGAGCATGGAGGAGAAAGACGAGTGGTGGAGACGGATGCACCAGGACAGCACATGGCAGTACAACCACCTCTCTCGAACTTATAGGAATCTGGCCACTGCACCCGACTGGATGGTCACACCCGACTGGTTACCTACTGAGCGGCAGAGATGAGATGAGGTGATATACTCAACTCCATGGGAAAGAGTAAGCATCTACGAATGTCGGATCCCGAGTCAGAGGACACACTGCTTCCGACAGGACCGCCCGAGCGCGTGCTTGAGCTAATGCAATCCGGGAAGATCCGTACTCTGGACAATGTAACGGATCTCTGTGCAGAGATGATGCGTGCGCTCATGAAGAAGGAAGTCAGTGCGAATGGTGCGCGTGAGCTACGGCAATGGGCAGAGCTGATCTTCACCAGTGTCCAATCACAGACTGCTCAGGCAGAGGGTGACATGTTCATCACTCAGCTCATTCAGATGAACAATCAAGATACTCCACTCCCGGTTCTCGAAGCACCCCCCACATCCCTGGGCCATCATCCGCTCCCTGACACCACAGAGGCGGAAAACTCGCACCAGGCTGACACCATCAACATCGTCGATATTCCAGAGGAGGCCTGCTGAGTCATGGCTGAGGAAGAAGAGAAGAAAGAGAAGAAAGAGAAGCCCTATCCCGAGCAGCGAAAAGAGGCTGTTGCGCAAGCAGTGGAGAGATATTCAACTTGGAAGCCTATCCATGAGGCGGACGTAAGAGAGCAAGCAGAGCGCCCTGAGTGGAAATCTGCGAAGTTAGCTGAAATGAGGGGGACTCCTGAGTTTAAGCAGGGATATGAAGAGGGCTTTGGAGCGACACGGTTTTCAGGAAAACCGAGTGGACTGATTGGTCAAGAGGCACGGGCGGAACGCAGCGAAATCAGCAAGTATGGTCCAAGCGTGGCTATTCCGCTTGATACGCTTAGGCGCGTGATGGCAGTTTTGAATCCCCTCAATCCAGATCCGGGCGGGGGTGTTTCATATCACCACACCATGGAGCGGAACGATCCAGCGGCTTTAGGTAGGGCTGAAGGTGCAGAGGCATCAAGACGATCACTTCTACGTGATCTGGGACAAATAATCCAATCCGGCACGCTTACAGAGGAAGAGATACAAAATGTAGTGGAGGAAGCTCAAGGGTTAGCTGGGGAGAAGTAATGCCAAAAGAAGAGGAACCATACTGGAATGCCTAAAACATCCAAGTCCTATCATTCTGATCCGCGTCGTCCGCACGACAAGCCATCGAGTAAGCCTAAAGAAGAGGAGCCAAAAGAGGACTATCCTTCTGCACGAAAGAGAGCAGTAAGAGAGGCAGTGAAAGAAACAAAAAGGACTGAATCGGGCGCTCTTCGAATGCCTGAGATGACGATTACTGGAGATCCGAGAGCGGCTGAAGAGCGAGAGGAAAGGTCTGCGCAATCAGCCGAGCTTGAAGCAGCGGAAGCTGCTTTGGAGGATCAACAGTCTCGACGACTCCAGGAATCTATCTCAAGTGAAATGTGGGAATCAGGAATAAGGGCGGCTGAAGCTGTTGGAATACCTGCTGGATTAGCAGCAGCCGGCTACAGGCGAGTGACTACAACGGCTCCAGCAGATCCTGTGACTGCTGCCTATAAGCCCCCAAAAGTAGGGGATGTTCACAGAGCTGGCTATGAAAAAGCTGACCTTCCAAGTGGGATTAAACCAGGAGGAATGGAAGGAGCTGGAACTCTCAAAGGCCAAAGACGAGCTTTCTCGGCAGAACAAGCCCCAGCCCATCGTAGGGCTTTAGACCCCCTCGACCGAGGTGCTGAGTTGGGGCGAGAGGCCGCCTATGAGTCGGCAGTTGAAAAAGGGACTCAGGCCGAACGGAGCCTTTCAAAAGCAGGAAGACTGGGGACCATCTCAGAAGGTGGGCCCACAGCCATAGACCCGATCACAGGCACACGAGGCACACGAGTTGGGCACAGGACCCACCCGGCTGATTGGCAGGCTGATGCTGTCCGATACCCTGACTATCAAGATCCCAAGTGGAGGTTGCACGCTGCTCAGGCAGATGTGGCAGCGGATGTAGCAGCGGGGGCCAGTCCCAGGGAGATCAAAAAACAGGCTGAATGGCTTACCCAAGGCCTCCAACAATATCGAAATCTGTCTACACAAGCAGAGGAGCTTTTAAGGCCAATAAGTAAGACTATTGGAACTGTAGCTCCCTGGGCTGCGGCTGCGGCAGCAGTCATGGGATTTGTTGGGGTAGGCTCGGCTGTTCTAAGTGAACTCTCGAAAGCAGATTCAGAAGCAATTCCAGATACAATGCGCGCTCTTGCACGTAGCCAAGAAGAGCCCCTCAAGGACTTCCATGTTGCTTCTGAAGCACTGGAACAGTTGACGCCTGAAGATGTAGAAAGTCTCTACCAAGATGGGACGATTTCTTATCAACTCTACGGGCAGTTGAGATAAGAACTTGAATACAGAGGGGAGAAGTAGTGCCAAAAGAAGAGGAGCCATACTGGAAGCAGCGTCAGAACGCTGTCCGTGAGGCCGTTGATCTTCGTGGCATTGGTGGCAAGGTCACTCCGCCCGAGGGAATGACGCCTGAGCAAAGGGAAAGGTGGGAAGGCACAATCAAGAGTGAGGAAGAAAAACGAGAGCCATCAGAGTATGAGAAGAAGATGGCTTCCGTTGAGGAAGCTCGTCTTGGCGGTCCAGCGATGGATCCCGAAAAAGTGGAACAGTTTGGCCGTGAGATAACCCCAGAGGGGGCCCAGACTGCGGCTGAAATGGCACTGTCATTCACGCCTCTTGGACCGGCAATCGACGCCAAGGATTTATTCAACGCTGTCAAGGAAAGGGATCCCTTGATAGCCACTCTTTCTGCTGCTGGCCTGATAGGTCCATTTGGGGGCTTTGATAAGGTACTCCGCGAGAGTTTGAAGGGCTCAACAAAGACACTAAAGAAGGTGCCACATCCCTGGCCTGGATCAGAAGCAATAACAGAAACTTACCTTGATACCTCCAGAGCAGCCTATGCTGAACTGAAGGGCCAGTTAGAAGGAGTTAGTACGGGGCTCCAAGAACTGCAACAGGGGCTTAGTTCACGGTGGGAGACTCTCTCCAAGATCAAGAGAGAGCTTCTGGCCGAAGCTGCATCGGCTGCTCCTCTTGTAGAACCTGAGCATGTAAAGCTCTTTCGGGAATTAGCAGATGCACGCGGGTGGAAAATAGATGAGATAACAACCTCCTCTAACTATAAGGATGCGAAGGAAGCACTGTACCGCGCTGTTTCATGGAAACCGAGTATTCCGGGAATGGAAGTGGGCCAAAGAACAGCAATAGCGCGCTATAGACAGTCAGTTGAGGCGATGAAAGCAGCAGAGGAAACCGGTCAGCACCTATTAGAGCAGGCTGACGTGATTGTTATGATCAAGAATACTCTGAAGGCAAGGGGTGTAGCCCTAACCCACTTGGGAGAGTTCAATCGGCTGAAAACAGCGCATGAAGATGTATTCTGGGACCTCACAGACCGGATGGAGATGTCAAAGGCACATCGAGCCATCAGCGATAGAATAGGAGAAGCCCGTGAGGGATACGGGTACGCGCAACTCCAGGCTCGCGATTCACAGCGAAGACTTCTGAAGAGGCTCGAAAACTCTTACTGGATGAAGCAGTTGTGGAGGGCTGATTGAGCAACCAAGCAACCCAGATCCTCGGCTTTCTGCGGTCACCAAAGCAGGTATTGCCCAACTTAGGGCAAGTGCATGACCAAAAGAGCGGAAAGTTTGTCCAGTATGACCCAACTCGCATCACATCAGAGCTGCAGTTGGCGATCCTGGACTATGCGACGAGTCCACCGCTCACAAGCGACGGTCAAACCAAGTTTCTGACCATTCTCACAGGCCGGCAGATGGGAAAAAGCCTCTCAGCCGAGTATGCCTGTTATCCCAAGGCTGCCTACACGCCTGGTTGGGACCATGTGTGCATCGCAGATACGAATGATCGTGCCGAGTATCTCCATAAAAGGGTCCACCATCTCCATGAAAGGTGGCCTAAGAAGGTGCGAAGTCGCACTATTACGTCCCGAGAGTCCCGACAACTGACGTTTCGGCCCCTCGAAGGCGGGAAAATGCGCGTTTTGTCTGCCGAATCGGGGGCAGTGGGCATTGGGCAGTCGCCAGATAGCTTCCATGCCTCGGAATGCGCCTTTTGGGCGGACTTTTTGGGGTCGATGTTCCTGATCTGGCCCTCTCTCATGAATAGGGACCACGCTTTGGTCATATTCGAGTGCACTGCGTGGGAAGCCAGGTCTGATTGGCACAATCACTGCCTCGAAGCCAAGAAACAGGCGGGTAGACACCTATATAAGTTCTTTCCCTTCTGGGATGGCAAGCTAAATAGGCGTACTTGGCAGAAAGACTGGGTATTGGATAACGAAGAAATAGATCTACTTGCACAGTTCGGGAATCAGGGACTTACCAAGGAGAATATGGCCTTTCGCCGGTTGATGCTCGACACGGACGCCCAACTTAGGCGCAATCCGGACCTATTCAAGGTGTTCTACCCCTTCGATGACTTGACCTGTTGGCTCCAAGCTACGAATGCAGCCATTCCAACACATGCTTTAGAGAGACACCTCAACAATCCTGATCTAAAAGGCTGGTCGCCACCCTACCAGGAATACGAGCAGCCTGAAGAGAATGCAGTCTATGTCATTGGAGCTGATCCTTCTGGCCACGCTGCTCGGGATCATGCTTCTTTTCAGGTGCTCAAGGTGTATGATGGGGAGTGGACACAGGTGGCTTCCTTTGCCACTCACTGTGATCCGCTCATATTCAGTCGAAAGCTCCAATCCATAGGCTTGAAGTATAATAAAGCCAGCATCGTCGTGGAATCCAATGGCGTCGGACAGTCAGTCATCTCTCTCCTCCGCGAGTGGGACTATCCCAACCTCTTCTATGAGAAGAGACGGAAGCCAGGATTCACGAGCACAGCACAGTCGATTGATCGAGTCCTTGGGTGGCTCGTGGACGCTCTACTGGACGACCTCCGCCTCAACGATAGGGACACTGTCGAGCAGTTGTCATCATACAAGCATGACAAGCGGATTGAGGAGGGTGCCAATAGTGAGATCGCCCGAGGGAAGGCCTCGCCCCGACGACGCGATCGACACCACTGGGACAAAGTGAGCGCCCTTCAGATGGCCATCGTGGGTGCGCGGATGGCGCCGAGGCGCTACAAACCCACCTTCGGGCCTGAGCAGGACAACATCATTACCCTTCGACCCTATACCTTTGATGAGAAAGCCGAGCTTTACAAATCTCGACATCGCACGCGAAAGAGATACTGGCTGTAGTACAGTAGCCTCTACTGCTTCAGGAGATCCGACATGGCTGTGACAACCACGAGCTTCACAACTGCTACGACCTATAAGATCACGATCAATACCGACGCAGATACGGGTGTGTCGAATGCAGGGCAGGCAGATGTTACTGGGACAAGCTCAACAATCTATGCCATCGAGATCCACAATGCCGCAGCGAGCATCGTCTATCTGAAGTTCTATGATGCGCAAGAGATCACAGTTGGAACTACAGCGCCTGTGATGACTTTCATGTGCGCCGCTACCACCCGTTTCAATGTCTTCATTCCAGGCGGGTACTCATTCGCATCTGGGATCTCTATGGCAGGAGATACCGCTGGAGGAGGGACCGCTGGAACGAGTGATCCAGCCTCTGCCGTCACTGTTCACCTCACCCACTCTTGATGGAGCCCAGCTATGGCCGTCACAGTCAGCAGCATCAGTAGTCCCTCATCCTCAACGATCATCACAAACACTGATGTGGATGAGGCTGTTGATGAAAATATGGTTCCTGGAGCGGGGACCATCCAGATGGTGGAGATCGACAACACAGCGAATGCCAGCGACATCATCTATGTAAAGCTGTTCAATGTTGCATCATCCGTGACCCCTGGGTCGACTGCGCCCAACATGATCCTTCCAGTGAAGGCGGCTGCGAAGACGACATATTCCTTCCCAATCGGGATTGCCTTCGGGACAGCGATCAGTATTGGAGCTTTCAAGACGGCAGGCACAGCCGGTACTGCTGGACCTGATGCTGCGATCACGGTTCGTCTTCTCCTCGCATAGAAGCGACAACACACCCCCTGGGCATGAGCCCATACCCTGACACCACAGCAGTAAAAGCGGAGGAGGGAAGATGGCTTACGGAGATACAGATCGGAATAAGGCGGCAAGCGAGGCCCTGGAATATCAGCGGAAGAAGCGCAAGAAGAAGCAACCGACTCCGAAGACTTTGAAGGCCAAGAAGAAGGTGAACAAGAAAACGAAGCACCTCGTCAAAAAAGAGGGCAAAGATCCCAAACAAGCATATGCGATTTCGCTGCGTATACACTCTGATGGGAAGCGAGCATAGATGTCACTTGATCCGAAAACTCTCAGATCCATTGTTGATGCTCACATCACCAAGGCGAACAAGGAGCATCCGATCTGGGACAAGTGGCGTGCATGGTACCGCTCAGAGTTCTGGGGTGATGCTGGACAGCAAGCAGATGATCCGCTTCTCATTGAGAACAACTATCTGTACGCCTTCTGCGACACTATGGTCGCGAGTGTCTGCCCGCCCAACCCGAGGGTTACCTGCCTTCCCCGAAGGCGTGATGATGAATCAAGGCTTGCTTCGAAGTATCGCGAGGCGCTGATCAACGACATCCTGTATCGAATCGAAGGCCACAAGATTCTGTGGAAGATGTCAACTCAGGCTTCGATCTACCCGCGTTCTATCCTGAAAGCAGTCTGGAGCTTCTCAAAGAACCGCCCTGACTACGTCATCTTGGATCCTCGATACTTCTTCTTTGACATGAGTGTCAGCAGATGGGAGGACATCCGCTATGCCATTGAAGTCACTACACTCACCAAAGCTGAGTTCTTCGCGCGCACGAAGCAGAAGATCAAGGCTCGTGGGAAGAAGACTTTCTACGATGGAGGCATAGCCAAGAAGGCTCGATTTGGCAGCTATCCCAAGTGGCTCAAGGACAGCGAAGACACCAGCTCTACCATGACTGAAAAGATCCGTGAAGTCTTTGAGTGGGTGACTGTCTATGAGGTCTATGACTTCACCAATGACCGCTACTATCACATGCTGGAAGGCCAGGAAGATCCTCTATTTGCGGGTGATCTTCCTTATGTCTTTGTGAGGAATCCATTTTCTCTGCTGACCTTCAATGACAACATGGCTGACATCGGAGGCATGTCAGACAGTCAACTTGTTGAGAGACAGCAGAGGAGGCTAAACGAGCTGGATACCCTCGAACTACGCCATGCTCAATCCTCCATTCCAATCACCGTCATCAACGAAGCCCTCTGCGACAACCCAGAGGACTTCACGGATCAGGTATCTACGTCAACAAGTCCTGGAGATGTGGTCAGACTTCAGGGTAAAAACGCTTCTCCTCTTGCTGATATTCTTGGCCAGACTCCTACTTCAACTCTGGTTCCCGAGTTCACCGACATACGGGATCGCATTGAGGGCTCCATCCAGTTCGTCTTGGGTATCCCTGACTATGCCCGTGGGACGGCTGGAAGCTCAGAGGTCGCTACAGAGCTTGCTCTCATCGACTCAGCTATGCGAACTCGCTTGGGCCGTCGAACCAAGCTCATCAACTCTGTCATTCAGCACATAGCTGAGACGACGATTGGACTCTATGAAGAGTTCTTGGATTCTGCGCAAGAGATTCCAACTCGTACTTCAGGAACTGGAGAAGCCTTCGTCGTTGCACGGAAGCATCTGATCGCACGGAACCCACGGATTGCTGAAGAGCTTCGCGCGCTTGGGCAGAATGTCGAAGAGCCACTTGAGATTGACTACGAGGTTGCTCCATATTCTCCGACAGAGAACAGTAAGTCTGCTCAGCTCAAAAAGATGCAGGCATATATGGAGTTGTTGGTTACATCTCCTCATATCGACCAGCGGCGTCTCGTAGCTCATCTTCTCGACGTTCTTGATATTGGAGCGGATGTTTTGATTAGTGAAGCACAGCTTCAAGAACAGCAGCAGAATCAGGCGGCAGCGATGCAGTCTGGACAAGCTGCCGGTGAGACTATGTCGATGCTCCCTGGACAGGACACTATGGCTACAGGTGGTATGCCCGAGGGAGCACCAGAAGTCCCGGTTGAAGCTCAGGGTGGAATGGAAGGCGGTGCAGGGTTTGCAGCTCCTTCCCCAGGCGTAGCATAGGAGAACAACATGGCCCTTTACGGTTCTAAAGCTCGGGCGCGTCAGGATGCAGCCACAGAGGCGGTTGCCTATCAGCAGAGAGGACGAGGAGAGAGAAAGCGAGCATCTCAGCTTGTCGGGACAGGTGCGCCTGCCAGAGGCAGCGAAGAGATGGAGCTTATGAGGAAGGATATTGCACCTTCAGAGATCGCTGACATCTCTGCTCCTGCTGTTGAGGCTCCAGCAAAAGAGGGCATATGGGGTGAGGGAGAGCAATGGAAGGATCTATCAAAAGGAGAAAAACTGGGGGCTGTAGCTATGATAGGAGAAGGTCTCACAGAAACTGGGAAAGAAGCACCCGCAGCAGCTCTACCAACGGCCGAGAGTCCGTCCTCTTGGCGGGCGCGGGTCTTTGGTTACTGATGCCTCTCTATGATCAAGTCTGCCCAAAGTGTGGTGAGCATGAAGCGTTTTGCTCTCCGGATGAGCGACATACCTGTGAGAAGTGCAGTGGTGACTGTGTAGTCAGACCCAGCCTCTTCCATCCACAAGGAATCATCTTCAGTAATGAAGAGCATAGTAAGCAGCTTGGCGTGACATGGAGCACAAACCAGGAGAAACGTGATTGGATGAAGCATCATCCGAATGTCAAAGCGGTCTCCAAAGGCAGCCAGGAAGACAAGACATTCAATACAACCATCAAGGATCAAGCAGATCGGGCAGTCAAGAAAGGTGGTTTCAAGGATGTCCAAGACTTTCAGACTCATCACAAGAAGAGAAAGGCCATCGAGGCTTGACAGAACGACCTGTAAGTAGGTAGAAATAGACAACCACTGAGTATTCGAATGGCATTGCCTCCTTCAGCACCGACCCCCTTTGAGGACTACGAGAGTATGCCCTATGAGGAGTTGAAGGATCTGGTCGCATCTCGTGTTCAAAGATTCTTGCAGTCTATTGGACGAGGTCAAGAGAGTCTTGAGGAGACTCAAGCTGCCGTTCCCAGACCAGCACCACCTGTTCCGGCTGGGGCAGAAACTACAGCACCGGCTGCTGGTGAGGTCGCAGAGACCACTCCAGAAGAGGTCGAGGATCTTGAAGCTGGAGGACTTGGGCCATTGGCTGGTGGAATTCCATTTACTCCTCGAACACGAGTTGAAGCTGCACGAAGAGCGTTAGAGAGACAGCGTTCTGCCCGTGAAAAAGAAAAAGAGGAAATCGTATAATGCCTGGAACACCTGAAGAATATCAGGAGAACCCTGACACCCAGCGTGCCAAGGAACTCATTGATAAGGCCCTCTCAGAAGGGAAGACCAACGGTGATGCCATCATCGAAGCTCTTATGGCTTCGGGCCTCCGAGTCTACCCAGAAGGAGCTGCAGCCGAACCCACTGAGGGCGAAGAGATACCTGAGGGTGAGATGCTGGAAGAGGGGCCGCCGCTCGAAGGCGAAGAGATGCCTGGTGACGAGGGGCCGATGGAGGGTGGAGAGTTGGCTGGACCCGGACCCTCCATGATTGGAGGTTCTGAGGGCGGACGCCGCGATGTTCTGATTGAGGCGGTTCGATTCGGCCAAGAGAAAGACCGCGAGAAGAAGGCCAAGAACAGGCCTCCTAAGGAGTGAGAGTTTAGAATGAGTGAAGTTCAGACCAGCCCTGCACCTGCAGCAGAAGCCGCTCCAGTCGAGAGTGTCTCTGTTGAGAGTGCCGTGGAGTCTCCAGCGCCGTCCGGGGAAGGGACGGTAAGTAACCTTGAGGCTTCTTCGGAAGTCTCTGCCAACGTAACAGAGGGAGTAGACGACACCCCAGAGACGCCAGAAGTCTCTGCATTCAATCCTGAGAGTTGGGATGGAAATATCGACTCTCTGCCTGACCATCTCCAGAATCCAGTGCGCTATCTGCATCGGCAACTGGAGAGCGGCTATACCAAGAAGTTTCAGTCCTTGGCTGATGAGCGCAAAGCGTTCGAGGAGCAGAAGACTGCTCTGGAAAGTCCGGAAAAGCCTGAAACAACTGTCGACCCGGCAGAAACTGAGTGGAAGAAGGAAAAGGGGGCTCTTGAGAAAGAGCTAAACCTTCTCCGGAATCTCCTTGATGGTGTAGAAGATCCGCGCGTTGCTGAGTTTGAGGGGCGAGCCAATGACCTCAAGAAAAGCCTCGCGGATATGCAGGCAGAGCATGAGAAGTATAAGGCCATCGTTGACAAGCAAACAGAGACGCAGGCTCGGAAGTATGCTGAGGCGTATAAAGAGAAGCACTCTGAGATCTTTGACAGCGGGGAAAAGCGAGTCGAGCTTTCCAACTTCCTTCAGCAGGGATGGGATCCAGAGGCCGCGGCCAAGCTCGTGGGTCAAAGTAATGAAGTCGTCATGCTTGCAAACGAACTCCATGCGAGTGGGACACCCGACGAGGTGGCTGTAGAACATGCCATCATAAAGTTGGGGAATGCTAAAGCCCGTTCGCCCCGACCAGGAGCACGTTTGACCTCTGGTGCGGAGGGCAGAAACAACCCGGAGAGTGCCCATGAGGGTTCTTTCAAGACCGGCTTCGAAAATGAGGATAGGATGTTGGCAGCCAGAGCAGCAATGAACTGGAAAGCCAACGCTTCCGTAAAGTGAGAAGCCTTTGACTCTAAGGTCTGGAGACCAATCAAATGCCTACGAACGCTGACGTTCTCAACTTTGCAACACAGAAGCTCATCCCGAAGTGGACTGAGCAGTTCTACCAATATCACCCTGTTCTGGACAAGGTGATTCTCCGAGGCAACATCGAACGTGCCAAGCATGGTGGTCCGTATATCGAGTTCCCAATCGTGACGAACGGTCCCGGTCAGGTCACTCGTATCGAGACTGGTTCAGAGGTCTACTCCTCAATCCGACGGACTGTCGGTGCTCGGGGGCGCGTCTACTGCCCCCGTATGGTGTATAGCTTCATCATCCCAGGCAAGGATCTTGCGGAAGCATCAGGCGAAACCGCCATTGCTCGCCTCATCAAGGTCTACCCCGAAGCGGCTCTGATGGAGTTCCATGAGTACATCGTCAGCCAGTTCGTGAACGGGAACGGTGACGACAACAATGTGCAGGGCTTTGTCACATTGAATGGCGACACCCAGTTCAATGCTTCAGGCACAGCCGAAGATGGTGTGCTTGAGTTCGCGGCCACGGGATCTCAGACGGACACTGTGTTCAACATGGCCAAAGCTACCACGACGGGCTGGCAAAACCAGTATCAGAACGTGACCAGCTTCTCGACTAATGGTCGAAGCCAGATGCGACGGGTGTACTGGGACGCTTCCCTTCAGGGTAAGCAAGGTGGGCCGGTTGATGTCATGCTTGGCGATATCGTCAGCTACAACAACTACTATGATGATCTGGATGATCAGGTTCGATACCAGATCCAGAGCAAGGGAGAAAAGGGACCTGCTGTTCGTCAGGGACTCATGTTCCAGGAAGCAGAGTTCTATGTTGAGCCCGATCTCGACTATGCTCTTGGCGAGTTCTCCAGTCGAACCGGCGTCGTCTACTTCCTCAAGTCCGATACTTGGCACCTGTACACGCAGGGCGAGGACACTGGCATGGAAACGAAGGGCGACTTCGCCTTCCGTGGTCCAGTCAAGGTCCCAGGTCAGGATGCATGGGAGTGGGAAATTGTTCTTGCCATGCAGATGTACTGTGATCGTCTCAACGCCAATGGTGTTGTTGACGGCACGGCAATCTCGTAGACATCAAGCATTGAAGGAGATTTGAAATGTCTGCAACTCGTACAATGGGTATCAACGTCACTGACGTGAGTACCACTCAACTCTTGCCACTTGGATTCGTCTGGCGTGAGCCTGCTTCGGGCGATAATGAGGGTGAAAAGCACTGGATCTACGTCTATAATGACGATGCTTCGACGGCTTGGGCCCAAGGCAATGTGATCGCGCGTGACAATTCAATTACCACTTATAATGGTATTTTGGCTGCAACCTCAAGCGCGTCTTCACGAGTTATCGGGGTAGCACAGCACGCAATCGCTGCTGGCTCCTATGGTTTCATCCAAAGGTCTGGCATTGCTGAAGTTTTGGCTGGCACAGGTACCATCGATGATGATGAAGGTCTCTGTGTAGACACTTCGGATGCTGGCACTGCTATGGAGTTCGGCTCGATTGCCATTGCCCAATCAGGAACTTCAACCGAACATGGGATCTCTGGTCCCTTCGGCTGGGCGACTGAGGATGCGGCTGCTACGGCTTTGGCAACCTGCATGATCGACTGTCGGGGCTAATCTGTGAACAAAGGTGAGATCCGCACTCGCGTACTTGAACAGGTAGACTGGAGTCCCAGCCAGTCTACCGAGTTCAAGGCGAAGGTGGATCGCCTGATCAATCGGGCCTACCAGCAACTTGCGCTGGAGGCCCCGTTCCTCTTCTTTGAGGAAGAAGCTCGAATCATCACTCAAGCTGATGTGTCGACGGCATCTGACAACACAAAGGATGTGTTAGCAGTCAATACAGAGGATCTGTATGTTCTGGAGAGGAAGTACACCTCGTTGACTGTCTCTGCTGGTGATACTCCTCAATCCTGGTCTACTGATGGTGACTGGGATGGGCGGATGATTCAGGTAGAACGCTCAGATGGACAGGTTCTTCGTCGCCGCATTCGAGAGATCTGGCAGGATTCTTCTCTCGATGTATCGTCCGGCGTCACGACATTCTATGATCGGATCTCTATCGACCACCCTTGGCCCAATGCCTCGGATACAGGCATGTCGTATCGCATCTTCACGGATGTATACGAGCTTCCAGCCGATGTTGTTGAGCTTCGATCTGCTCGAATCTTCGCTGACACCCACTATCAGCTTGAGGTCATGGCTCAGAATGAGATGGAGCGGTACGAGTACACAGACTACCGGGGCAATGACACTGGTAGGCCCTATCGAATCTTTCGTGGCCGCCACTTTCAGATTGATGCGCCGACATCATCCCCAGCCGTCACTCTCAAATCGCCTCAGCAAGCTGTCGATGCCTGGGTAGGTCCAGATCCGGCGGGTGAGTTTGACTATTGCTATACCTACGTTTGGGGCCTAAGAGATAATGAGCTTGAAGCTCCAGTTGGCTTCTCCGAGCCCAAGTGGGAAAGCGCGCCTTCTCCAATCAGCGAGAAGATCGTTCACCCAGGTAGTCCCGTCTATAGTATTCTGGTCAAGACACCTAACATCGACCAAATCCTCAACTTCTATGAGGAGTTCAATACAGTTACCAAGACCATTGTCACTCCAGTTCGAAGTAAGAGATCTGGTCTCCGTAAGCGCATCTACATGCGCCGGTATGATCAGTTCGTCCCTCCTGCTGGGGCTCAAAAGGTAGAAGCCTCAGAGATCTTCTTCTTGCTCACTGAGATCGATGGCCATAAAGTCACCTATACCCATGATGGCTCTGATATCCCTGACTACTACAGGCGGTTGAAGGAGACTCACGGATACCAATCAGTGCGTCTATGGCCGATGCCAGATGAGAGGTATGAGGTTGATCTTCGAGTGCTTCGACGGCCTCAGCCGCTGGTTCATGACCATGATGCTCCGAGAGTCCATGAGGAAGCTGTTGATGCACTCATCCAACGGGCTCTGAGCTTTCTCTATGAGTACCAGGGGAACAGCGAGCTTGCTACCTTTTCTCTGGGCCGATATTCTGACCTCCTCCAGACTCTGACCAAACGCTATGGACAGATTACAGGACTTCGCCCTCGAAAAGTCCCCGCTCGGATCCGCCAAGCCGGACGCGAAGTCAGAGTCGTATACAAGGCGTAAAGCATGGCTAAGACCTCTTTTCCTGCCCCCGATCCCAGTGTTCTCTTCTACCAGCGGACACGAAATGATGGTCGCACTGAGGTTGCCTCTATGCAGACCATCTCTCAGAATGACAAGTCTGGATCCTGGCGAGGTCTGTTCCTCACCCCTGGACAGGCGCCCTACCACATGGATCAGCACAACAGTGAGCTGAATCAGTGGGAACCGATCTATGCTCTCACGCAGTCTGATGTGACTGGCATCGTTGAGCGTGTTGCCCAAAGGGTGGTAGAGATCATGGATAGCAAGAAGGCTGATCCAGCATCTATTGTCGCAAAGGGAATGGAGGTTGTTGAGGCTGGTACAGTCCAGGAAGCTATTGAAAAGGCGACCCTGGAGGAGGCGGACTCTACCCCAACCCGGACAAATCCCAAGCCCTGTCCTCACTGTGGGAAGAAGTACAAGCATCAAGGGCACTTTCAGAAGCATCTCCAACGGGCTCATGGAGTTACAGCGTAGTGAATAGGTTCCGAGGAGAAGCTCGATGTCTGACGCTCGGGTTCGATTCACTACTGACCCAATCATCCTAAGGGCTGAGTCTGGAAAGCTAATAGTTGCAAACAACGTAGCTTCTAAGATTCAGAACTTCGTGTCGACCTCAGAAGGGACGCTCCAGTCTGTCATTGGACCTGCGCCGCTTGTCCCCAAAGATTCTGAGGGAGATTTTCCAACTGCCTATGGAACAATGTACGGTATCTACCACACCACCCTTCGTGGTGGCGCCGTAGATATGACTCTTCTCCACTCTGGCCGTAACATCTGGCACTATCAGGGCTGGAGTGATCCAGACAATCCTTGGGTCAACATCGTAGGGGCTACAGGTGGGCTGGTCACACTCATCATGGGCGAACCAGAGACTCCTCAGTTCCCGACTCAGTTTGAGACGACACCCCGCGGGGTTGTCATTGTTCCTCAAAATGAGATGCGGGCTGTCTACTATGATGGAGAAACAGCTCTGACTCTGGGCTATGACACAGCTCCACCAGCGCCAATCGGGTATGGACCAGAAACAGAAGTGTCTGCTGAGCCTAATAGGATTGGCTATAAGATAGACCGAGTAGCTTCTGGATACACTCTCCACCAAGATTTTGGCTATGGCCGCCTGGGCACGGTTCGAGAGGCGACCTCTGCTGAGGCTCGACTTCTTACTGGCTCTTACCAAGCTGCTGTCCAGTGGATTGACTACTTTGGTAATCTCTCACCCATCTCTTCCCGGTCTAATGAGATTGTTTTCTTAGAGCAGGAAGTCGGCTCGACTGGGAAGCCTGGTGATCAAGTCCGCAAGCAAGTTCTCTGGGGTACTATTGCCCCTGGGCCAGAGGGGACGATTGGAAGGGTTCTTTCACGGACGAAGGACACCAAGAACTCTGGAACGCAGAAGCTATTCATCGTTCCTGGGAATGTTGGAGAGGGAACCCTTGGAGCTTTTGCTACGCTCCCAGATAATGTGGCCCAGACATGGCCGGATAATGTCCCGGACTCATGGATTGTCTCAGAGCCTCATGATGCCATGGCTGTGCCAGTCTTCAAGCTATGCCGTCTTGCTCTGGGCCGACTCTGGATCGCCAATACCTTAGATGATCCAGGTATTCTCATCCCCTCTATTCCTGGTAGGTATGGAACCTTTAAGACGAACTCTGAGATCTTTCCTGACCCAAGTGGTGGTGAGATTACAGGGCTTTGGTCTACAATGGGTGGACTGCTCGTATTCACAGCTACGAGTACATTCATGCTCGAACCCAGCAATGATGGTAAGGATTTTCGCCTTGTCACGCTCAATGCAAATGTTGGATGCGTGGCTCCATCGAGCATCTCCAACTTCCATGATGGCTCTACCATTTGGTTGGGCAGAGAAGGCTTCTACCAGTATGGCAATGGCGTCATTACGCTGCTCAGTGAGTCAATTCGATATGATGTAGACCGCATCAACCCCGTTCGGGCCAAGCAAGCATGCGCTGCCTTCGATCCAGAGACAAAGGAGTATCGCTGCTGGGTAGCTTTGGATGCTTCTCGGACCAACAACTTCTGCTTCGTTTTCAGCGAAGAGGGTTGGAAGCGTCGGACAAAAGCAAGGATTCAAGCTGTCTGTGTGACCAAGGACCATCGACATTACATGCTCGGTGCAGGCAAAGTCAAAGATGCCGCCACAGGCGATGAAGTCGATGGCGTGTGGGTATTGGATAGACAGGTAGGTAACTTCACCTCAAGTCCCACAGATTACATCATTGAGACGGGCTGGATTACCTGGACAGCATCTAAGGATAGGCGGAGTGTACGGACTGTCTACCTGGCATTTCGCGAATCTCAGCATGCCTCAGCTACTATCAGTGTTTTTCGTGATTGGAGGCAAGGCTCAACGCCTACCTATACAGACTCTACCAATGTGCTGCTCTATCCACCCGACGATGAACCAGCATACTGGGACGAGGCAGTTTGGGACTCTTCGGCGGCCCCGAATGAATGGGTAAAGCGGCGTCCGTACTGGAAGAAGGTGGATGTTGATATTCCAAGCTGTGAGGTCTATAAGATCCGTATTGAGACTACCCATCCAATAGAGTTCATTGGAATGGTTGTAGATGAGGAGCCCAAGAAGGGCGGCTTTGGAAGTAGGATTCCCTAATGGCAATCGTTATTCCCAAATATGCTTTCGCCTCTGGTCAGCCTATGGACAAGGACCAGATCAATGAGAACTTTGAGACTGTTGTAGAAGAGATACAGGGTGCTCTGGGGGAGCACAACTGGAAAGAAGATGCTTTTTCTTCTATTACAACTGTGGATGAGGAGAGTCTTCTTCATGTATACAAAACGGATACTGCTATAAATCATGGCATGGATGCGACTACTTACCCCACATCGAGTCCCAGTGCTTCCTTCAAGGTGAGCAACAACCATGAGTGGGTGGTCATTGGAGAGGTGGATGGGAGTGACCCAATGGAGATCACTATCACCACGGGCAACTCAGTCCTGTGGGCGATGTTCTCTTTCCAGCAAGAGCCTACTCGTGGGGGTTCGGTCAAGCTCCCAGGATGTACCTACGCTATCACGATAGATGGGGCTATCATTCCAGAGACGATAATCGGAACCGTGGATCGATCCAATGATCGAAAGGGCGAATCTGTGGCGATGACGAACACAGGGTTCACGATTGACTGTGTGATCCCAGTCGCCCCTGGTTCTCATACTATTGCTGCAGTTGCCAGAATGGTATCAGACGAGGACTATAATAACTTTGACTCCACTACAGACTTCTATGAGGTCTTCAATCGTGAACTGATAATCATCGAGATGAAGTAATGGCTTTTGACTGGACACCTGTTGAAGAGGGCGAGTCTCTCAATGCCTCTAATCTCGATACCAAGTTCTCAGAGGTCACTTCTGAGATCAATGACTTGGAGCAGTTCTCGATAGCTCCAAGAAGTCTACACCAACCTCATCTTCCATCTCTCGTGCCTTCATCTGGCTCGGCCACAGTCGGAGCGGTCACCCATACCTATAGCAATGTGTATCCAGGGTGGGATGACGATACCTATACCAGCAGCTCCGCCTCTTCGGCTACGGGTTGGACAGTAGTTACAGATGGTACTTCATCGCTCCATATAGTCTTGACAGGTGACCCGGCTGACCTATCTGATGATCAGGTAGCAGGTGTTCTGGTCCTGGCGAATGTCCAGATCACCAACTTTGTCCGGACATCAGGGAACGCTGACAACAGCTTTGCGGTCTTCAAGATCCAAGCATACGTGCCCGCAACTTCGACTACACCCGGTGGATGGGTGTCGAAACGAGAGTCCGAGCGGTACTATGATGCTGATACGCAAGAGATTACCTTTCCATTCGGACCTCCACCAACTCCCAATGTGCCAGCTCAGAAGGATGTGTCTATTCGTACCTTCTTTATGTACGACGACATTCGAACCAAAGGGGTTCAGATCACCTTGGTAAGGTTGATCATCTCTATAGTCGATGCTGATTCAACTTCTGGCTATCCAGTAGTCACCTTGCAGCATGGTAATATCTCTGCTGTTGCTTTCTATGGAGGCAGAACAGAACTCTGATGGCTGATATCACTGGACTCAAAACATTCTCTGCAGGTGGGACCATCACATCTGACCATGTGAATGACAACTTCTACTCGGGAAAGACCAACAGCTATCGAGCCCTGAACGGACATCTTGATAGTGATAATATACATTCTTCTTGGACTCTCGAAGAGGAACAGATTCGAAATCAAGCAGTTGCCAATGGCCGCATGGTTGGACTGACAGGCAATCTCGACTACACGGGGCACACCTTTCCAGCCGAGAACACTGATTCTGGGGCCTACCTGCCCATCCCAGGCGCATCCATCACCTTCTATCTGCCCTATGATGTGGCTGTCCTCATTCTCACATGGCAGGTGACCGGGGCCAACGCCCAGCCATTTGGAGGAGATGATGTATGTGAGATGAAGATGTTCTTCGATAATTCGTTCGAGAGTCACCAGTTCCGCGCCATCCCAGAGTCCCGAGAATCTGGCTCACCGACTTATTCGAAGCCCCGACATCCCCACCATGATCGTGTCTGGTCGGGACATGTTCTGAAGACCAGTGTGACCAAGGGATGGCATTCTGCATCTGTTAGAATCTTCAACAGCAGCAAGACAGTCCGGATTCGAGTTAGGAACATGAAAGCGATCTGGTTCAAGTAGGAGGCTTCTATGGCTAAGAGTCAACAGGAAAGACTTGAAGGTAGACTGGAGAGAAAGGGCGGTCTCAGTAAGAAGAAGGCAGCAAAACTTCAGACTCTTCGATCTGGGGAAGAGAGCCGAGATCTGGCAGCAGAGATCAAGAGGTTGGAGCAGGGACCGAGTCAAGCCGATATTGACAAAGAAGCTGATGAGGCACTTACAGCAGCAGGCGCAGTTGCTCAGGCTGGGACTACGGAAGCCTCCCAAGCAATGCTTGGTGCTGGTGGTGCGATACAAGCAGGCCGTCAACAAGAGTTCGTTGAAGGAACTGGAGCAGGTGTTGCTGAGGCAGGCGCTATGGGACGCCTGGGTGCGCGAGAGTTGATGGAGAAGATCTTTGAAGGCAGGATAGCGAGAAAATCGGCTGAACGTAATCAAGCCATGGACCGTGTGACCCAAGAAGACCAGTTTGGAAGACAGCTCAGATCTTCAAACTTTGGAACGGGTCTGCAGACGGTCGGCTCTGCCCTGCTGGGTGGAGCATCTCTTTTGGCGCTTGGTGGCTGCTGGGTAGCAGAAGAACTCTTTGGTCCAAACCATCCCAAGACCCATATGGCTCGTCTTTGGGCCTCAACCCATGACAACTGGTTCACTCGTCTCTATAGCCGACGTGGGCAATCCTGGGCCAATCGACTCCGTCGCCGCCCTTGGATGAAGCTCTTCATTCGTCCCATCTGGGAAGTCATGGCTCTGTTGGGATACATGCAGCTTCTACGGCAGAAGGATGTAACTGATGGCTGAACAGCAACGAGGTCTCAGCTCGGCACAAACCGGGGCCATCCTTGACTACATCACCAAGCGTCGAGTTGGTCGACGGCAACTGGCTGCTGAGGGCATGGAGGGGGTTGGCACAGCCCTGACTCAAGGTCAGCTTCCTTCCGAGGATGAGAGTTTTGGGAGGGAAAAGATACAGTTGGGCCTGACTCAGGTGTTGTCTGACCTCGACAAGTATGAGCAGCTCAAGAATACTGAGAAGTCTCGCTATGCCCGAGAGATGAAGCGCCATGAAGGGAACTTGGTCCGAAGTGGCGTGATGTTGTTGACTGATGAAGCGGCCAGTCGAAGGCAACTACTCGGATCTACTGCTGTAGCGGAGATCAACCAGGCTGACACTCTAATCAAGGTAGCCTTGCAGAAACAGGAAACACTCGGCTGGTCAAGAGCAGGCAACCTATTCGTAGATTCAACTGAGGAAAAAGTCGGTAATCTCAATGGGTTCTTTAACTGGGATTTTGATGGCAAATATCACATGTCTGAGGATCCGAACACTCAGAGTGAGTTTATGCAAAGAGTGTTCATGGATCTCAGGGAGATTTCAGACCCCAGAGAACGCGCATCTTATATCCAGGGGGTAGAAGATGAGTATAGTGTTCCCCTATGGGCACCCCTGGAGCACTTTGTAAGTGTACAGGGGGCTACAGATGAGATGGGTGCTCTGGTCAGAGATTCAGCAGAGGCTAAGAGGGCTGCCGAAGATTTAGACAATGAGCAGTGGCTCGTAATGGAGAGACACTTAGACACTATTACTCGAAAGTATGGTGCAAACCTCGATCCGGGTGTGCGAACATTGGTCGAGGGCCTATTTGCTGAAGCACGAGCACCGGCAAGGGTTACGGGAGCGGGCACTCTTCAACCGCCACCACCTGAAGATGCTTCCTATGAAGACAAGAATCAGTGGGTCCAAGACTTCTCTCGTGGAGAGGCACTCCTCGATCCTGCTACCAATACCATCCGGCTTGCAAGGCCCCGCTCTGGGCAGGATGCAGGAGCAGCCATCTCCTGGGCGGATTTCGTAAGGAACGCTCCAGTACAGCAAGAACGGCCCTACGCTGAGCAGACACGAGACTATATCGAAGAGCTATGGGGAGATCTGGAGGCAGGCGATCGTCCTGACCTCCGAAAGCTGCGGCGAGAGTTCATAGGCACAGCAATGTTCAAGGCCTATAAAGAGTCTCGTGGGTATCCAGACAACCCAGCCACTGACCCGATTGCCCTACGTGCCATGATTCGTGAGGGTCGAGCGACTCGTCAGGTCATGAAGCAAGCTGGTAGAGCAATCGACCGACAGAATGTTCTGGGCGGGCAAACACTCTCAACACCTGGGCAATACCGTCGGGCAGCACTCATGGCTGCCCTGGCAGGACCACCGAAGTCAGTCGCTGCTCCAGGCCGGACACCCCTCCAGAAGATCGGTATGGCCTTGGCTGCACCTGTTGCATTGCCAGCGGCACTACTTGCTGGTGGTGCCAAAGAAGTGAGCAAGATGCTCAAGAAGAAGGGCTCTGAGTCGGGTGAGGCTGAACCAGAAGCGCCAGTACAAGATCCTGTGGCGCAAAAGCTGGCAGACATCCGAGAGATGTTCGACGAGGGGACACTCAATCAAGAGCAGTTTGATACGATAACTCAGGCGCTCCAGACTGTGGGAGATGTTGATAGGCCATCTGACCCACTATCAGCAGAAAAACGGGATGAGCAGGGTGATCTGACCCTGATTGACGATAAACCCGGTGATATTCTTGACGAGGATAGCAAGTCCATTACTTTCGTCGGAGACGGCGGCTATGTGTGGGAGATCGAGAAGGACGCGGCAGGCCAACCAACTGGAAAGACCACGATTCTTCAAGCCCCTCCTCCCCCTGGAGGAAAAGAGAGTCCTGAAGGCAAGACATGGGCCAGCTTAGAAGAGACTGGGTTCGCTGATGATCTACAAATGGAGTTGGACAAGGCTCGGACAAAGGGAGCTGAGGAGACGGCTGTTGAGGAAGGCAGGCGTATGGAAGAGCAGAAGCCTGACCTCATCCCTGGCGAGATGGAGCTTGCAGAGGAGACCCGAGAAGAACGCGGACAGCGATTCGGGGAGATGGGTGTTGAACGACAGCCTCTCGGTAAGCCCCCTACGACTGGATATGTAGCATCGACAGAACGACGTAAGGCTACAGTTGAAACCTACACAAACTTGGCGCTATTCCATAGACTCATCGACGCAGGGCAAGCTGATCTCATCCAAGATCATTTCCTCTTCAAGCATCCGGACTTGCCACTTGAGGAGCTTCAAGCTGGCATGATCGCTGGTGCCCAGAAGAAGTTCAAGGATGATCCGGGTAAACTCGATAATGTCATCAGGGTTTTCTTAGACGCCCCTCAGCTCATTGAGGAGAAGCTCAAAGCGATACCATCCCCTGAGCCCATTGCTGAAGATCCGGTCACTGAGGCCGACATAGCTGAACGAGAGGAGGAACGAGATCTTTGGAAGGGGGAGGCTGAAGCCAAACGGGCAGCAGTTCTTGGAGAGCTTGGTGGAGTAGGCCGCAGAGTCCAGCGTCGAGAGAAGCGCCTCGCAGAAACAGAGGCGAAGCGTAAAGAGTTGCTCGACATCGAGAAGCCTGAAGAGATGTCACCGTTTGAATGGGAGGGATTGAAGAGCGAAGCGAAGCTGCTGAAGCGTACAGCCCAAGCGCAGCATGCGGGCTTGGAGCGGGCCGAGAAGCGTGCTGGGAAAAAGATAAAGAAGAGAAGAAAGAGAGGAAAGTGGGAAGAAGAAGAGGCAACTCAAGGCGGCGCGTAGCCAATGGCTGAATGGTGGGAAAATCTCAAGTTCTCCCCAGAGACTGGTAAGCTCGAAGAGATAACGGTTGAGCCTGAGCCCACGGCTGAAGCTGCTGCGCTCCCTACTGTCCCTAAGCCTGCTCCTCCCGCCATCCCTCGGGCCCCTCAGGGTGCTGTGACACCACAGCCAACAGAAGGGCTGGCGGGAAAGCCAATGTGGAAGGTCTTGAAGGGACCTGGCGGTGAGCTATCTGAGGACGAGTATGTCGAGTTCAACGACTTCCTCGATGGACAAGCTGGGCTTCCAACGCGGAGGATCCTTCACTACGAGAAGAAGCTGGGGATAGCTATTGCCCCCAACATGGGTTTCTCTTCAGAGGGACAGATCGACTATCGGCTTGCTCAGATTGAAGATTGGGCAAAGGCTCGTCTTGAGGAGGGCATAGTAGAGCCAGGTGAGGATGCGAAGCCTGCTGAAAAGCTCCTTTTTGAGATAAACCAAGAGTGGCAAAAGAGAGCTTCACCGGATGAGATTGCTCAGAGATTCTCCGGACGATTGATTCGACAGCAAGCATTCATGCGAGGGTCTGAGTGGGGACGAGAAGACCCAAAGGAGACTCGTGAGCAGAGTCTCAAGACAAAGATGGGTGCGCTCACACCTGTGCAGATTCAAGCTGCCGAACAGTTCTCTGGTCAAGCTCAGGAGTTTGAGCAGTATGAACGGGAGGTTGCACACCAGGGTCCAGAGAGAGTCGAGAAGCCAGGTGGGTACGATGAGTGGAGGAATCTCAAGGATGAATCGCGAGAAGACTTCGAAAAGCTCAAAGCTGAGGGCGTAGCTAAGAAGGCCAGGAGTCAGGAGCTTGTAGATCCGCTTGAGTTCGATCCCTACATCAGGGCATCTCAGGAGAGAGGTGAGAAGGATATCGCCTATCTCTACCTTCGGGCTAAGAGGCTTGCTGATGCAGGCAAGACAAGGGGAGAGATTGTTGAAGCTCTGAATGTAGACAGAGAAAATCTATACTCTGCTCAGTATACAAGGGCCGTTGTCGAGAAAGACCTCCCTCCAGAGCCAATCGACCAGAGCTATTTGGGGGCTGTCTTTGCCCTTGCAGAGAGAGAACGTAGAACCCGAGATTGGGAAGTCACCTACGACGAGGCAGATAGAGGCATCAAGATACGAGCTAATCCTGGCGCAGCGATGGAGGAGCAGAAACAAGATATTCGTACCCAGATGGCAAGGGAGTCCCGTCCTATCCATGAGAAAACGAGGCAGTATGTCATAGAGGGTGGGATCGGGAGTGACATAAAGGGCTTTGTCAACGATCTTAGAGTGTCAGCCACAGGATCAGGTGGATCCCCACAATGGTGGGCTACATGGAATGAGGTCTACAAGCAGTCTTCTCTGGAAGAGAAGCAGAAGATGGAGACTGATCCTCTCTATTCTCAGTCTGTTGTTTTAAGGGCTGAGAAGGAAAGGAAGAAAAGGGTTGTCTTTGCACAAGAGTCTCTGAGAGACGCCCAACGGGCCATGGTCGCAGGCAAAGATGTCCGCATCATGATCGAGTTGGATGGATCTGTAGACACACCAACGCTCCAGAATAGTTTGACCTACTGGCACTTGGATAGACTCTCTAAGAAAGAGTACGGAGAGGACTTCACGTATCGTAAGGATAAGAGCAAACTATCTGAGGAGGAGCTTTCGAAGATCACAACGATGGCTACCGCAGCAGCCGGTAGAGATCTGGCCTCTGCTATGGCTGTTGGAACAGGTCTGTTCTGGGTTGACCCGGATCCGTGGGCATCGACAGAAGCTCTCGCAGAGCTTCCCTTCGTAGCTCGAATCGCTGCCTCAGCGATCATGCCCACCTCTACTCATTACTTTGGGCCACGGGCCTATATGGATGAGGACGAGCAGCGCACTCCCTCTTCAATGCAGCTTACACCTCGGGCGTCGGAGTTCAAACGTCCTGGAGCATTGCAGGGACTGGACCGCCTGATGATCACAACAATCTCTGCGGGAGTCTTGGAGCACTACCGCAAAGAGCTTCGTATGCTCACGGACGAAGAGTTCCAAGATTATCAGTTGGATTCGTCCATGTTCCTTCCTACATATAGTTTCACGGAGATCAGTGAGCGATGGAAGAAGCTCGCCAATAATGTAGACCTCGCATTGGGAATCTCAGATACTGACCCTCTCCGCCGCAAAAGGCAAGTCACTCGACTTCGTCAATACAAGACCTATATGGAAGAGAGCGGGGAGATGTTCGGTGAGTGGGCTGATGCGCTTGAGGTGAGCCCTGATGTAAAGACGAGGATGGTTCAAGCTGGGATGCTCAGTGGCTTCGCGATGGAGTTTACAGCTCTTGGATCCGATGTCTTAACGCCCTCGATGATGGCTTTAGGCAAGTCTGTAGGCAGCTTTAATGCCTGGAGAAAAGCTCGAAACAGTGCTCCGAAGTTGATGAAGAAGCTCGCTACCCAAGTCAAACAAGGGAAGCTGACTGTCTCAGAGGCTGATGCCATTCTTCGTAAGAGTCACAGCTACACTGCTGACTTGGTCAAAGGCATAGCAGCGTCTGATGCTAAGCTGTTCCGAGATTACCTTCTGTCTCAGGAAGATCTGGGTCGCGCAGCAGCAGCTCAATGGGAGAAGGCAAAGAAGGCGGCTGATGATGCAGGTCTAATGCAAATGACCTCGCCCTATTCCTTGCCTGGAGGAGGGCTGACCAGCAAACTGGACAGGGACATCTGGCTTAGCGAACGGGCCCGAGAACTCCAAGGGACCGGTATAAAGCCCTCTGCTGCCAAGCAACTGGCCCGAGAAGAGTTGGCTGAGTCTATGGTCAAGGAGCGGCAGCTCATCAATGACTCTACTCAACCATTCGATGTCTACCGGACCTTTGAGTCTACACCGGAAGGTGATGTTCTTGAGCACTACTTCCTGAGATGGGAGGATGAAGCTGGCAATCCAGTCTGGCACAAATGGTTGGATAGAGGGACCGATGGTGTCTTGAAACCTGCCGGTAATCGTCAACTCAATGGGCTGCCACTAAAGAAAGCGGGTCGTTCGCTCGTTACCAGGCAAGGTAACAACTATACCTACACTGCACGTCTGGTCGGGGATCAGGTGGATGCGCCACTTGGTGGTATCCGTGTCAATGAGATTACGACCTTCGAGGGGGCTGTTGGTCGAGAGCTTCGAGACCTGAACTTGGTCACTTGGAACGGTTGGGCTCGTCCTCCATCTGCTGCTGGACGACCTTCAGTAGAGGCTCTAAAAGCTGGCGATCTCCCACCAGAGATCCTCACACCAGAAGTGCCTCGATCAGGAGATGTCTGGTACGACTGGTATGAGCCTGGGGAAGTCATCTATGAGCCGGCGCTTCAGCCTAAGAAAGTCCCTGCTGTCAAACGAGTCTCTCTGACAAAGGCAGAGAAGAAGAGGATTGCAAAGCTGGCAAAGACAGATCTACCGGCTGCCGAAGCTCTTCGAGACCAGCTCAAACAACGGTACCAGACTGTCCGTGGGGCGGTCGAAGAGGATGTGCGAGCAGGTATTCCCTTTGAGCCTGCTGAGATTGGACGAGAGAGGCCTATCCCTGCCCGCAAAAAGGGCGATGTATACGAGCAGGCTAACCGCTACCACGATGCTCGCGCAGAGATGTTGAAGACTCAGTTGCGAGCAGCAGAGGAGCGTGCAGTTGCAGCGAGAGAGTTGGCTGACCAGTATGAATCATTGGAGGGCCCACTCTATCGAGAGTACCAGCAACAGAATGAACTCCTGAAGAAACTCGATAGTGAGATAGCGAAGTTAGAAAAGAAGCTATCGGAAGCTGAGCCGGCAGCCGCCGAAGCCATGATGAGATTGACCGTGGATCAAAAGAAGCTCGACATCTACCAAAAGGGGTGGCTTGAGGCGAAGACACAGCTTGAAAATATAGAGAAGGCCCCAGTAGGCAAAAAAGGTCTAAAAGCCAAAAAGCAAGCTCTGGAACATGCTGAGGGTCGTCTACAAACAGCAGAGTATCTCCTTCGAGAAGCCATAGATCACAATGAATACGTCGCTTACAATGTCAGCCGGGTCTTGGAACATCAAAATAAACTCATGGATGAGCTATCGGCTGCGAGCGCAACCAGGGCCAAGCTCAGTGAGCTTCTGTTCGGAGCTGATGGTAGCCTTAGAGCGATACGTGGTGGCTACCAGTCAGATGATCTACTCAGAAGGCTCATCTTAGCCGCCAGAAAAGAGACGGATACTGCCAAGAGAGCCAAGATCCTGAAGCAGTGGTGGAAGAGGCGTTCTGAGTTGGGAGAAGCAGCTACTCAGGGCAAACTTGTTCAGCCTGGAGTGTCTGCGCATATGCCTGAAGCGCTCGCCAAGAGCGGCTTTAGTATGAAAAAGGCGCTCAAGGGTGCCGCTCGCGAGGCTGAACTACATGCCAAGGCCTTGAGAACTGCTTTCAATCAAGCCAAGAAGATGGCAAAGAAGACTGAGCCGGGTTGGGAAGCGGCATGGATCAAGGAAGCGGTGGTTACAAAGCGCCGAGCTGCGGTTCTTGAGGAACGATCCAAGGCATACTGGAGGGCTCTGGATAAGGTAGCCGATGATGCTCGTGCTGGTGAGATTGCACTCAAGGATCTGCCTGAGATTGACGACAAGTTCGTAGACATCCTTAGTCGAGCTACTCTCCGTAAGCCCCTTGGTGGTGGTGCTTTTCGCAATCTCATCCGTCGCGCTCTGAAGCGAATGCCTGATACCTCTACTGGTGGCACCTATGTCATTGATCCCAAAGTTCTCATTGGAGATCTAAACGCCTCATGGGGTCCTGCTGCGATCAAATACATCACGGATCTCGTAGAGGGCACACGGGGTACTCGCGGAGGTGAGGCCTCAGACATTCTCCGTCGAGTGATAGATGAGATGGATGAAGGAGCTGCAGAGGTAGTTCTCACTCTCGATGAGGTGTCTTCTCTCCAGGACTTAAACGCCTACTTGAAGTCAGCATGGATGAAGAGCCACGAGAAGCATGCTCAGATCTCTACGGCCTTAGCTCTTCGACATGCGCGGAATGATGTAGCAGGAACTTTCAATAAGTTCGATGACACTGAGACGAAGATAACCAAGCTCGTCCGTGAAGCATTTGCGACCTTTGATCCTATACGAGCTGAGTTGGGAGATGTCGCAGAGAGTGTCCACGATGTGCTCAAGGCTGTCCGGCATATGCGGGACCACTTCGATCATGAGCTACTGAACCTGGGCCGCCATGTGGATCAGACTTGGCCGAAAGTCCAGAAGACGCATGAGTTCGTTGACAAAGCTGAGTACATGCAATCAGTTGTCTTCAAGTATCTGGATGAGAATGCCCCTCTCCCCTTGGGTATCAGAGCGCCTATTCTTCCTGCTGCAGTCCGCCCAGAGGTGGCGCGATCAACATGGATGAACCTTGGAGAGGAGAGCGTCTGGCAACAGATGAGGAGTCAACTGCTCAATGATGATCGGGTACTGACTACCCGAGAGCGGATGGATGAGTACAAGCAGTTTCTCATGGAGGCTGAGACGCTTGTAAAGACAGCGCAGAATGCCATCAGCCGAGGAGAAGATTGGCGTCCTCTCATACAATCGGATGATGCTGTACTCAAAGATGTCGTTACTAAGTTTATAAGTGATTGGGAGGATCTCTCACCGGCTGATCGAAGAAGAGCCAAAACCATGGACGATCTCAAGCTACTCGCCAAGAGGTATGGTGAAGATCCTTGGGCAACAGGAGACTCTGACCGCTCTGTTGGTACGATGTGGGCATTGTCTCGAAGCCTTCTCCCCCATAGGCAAACGCTCTCACGACAGCAGGATGCTCTTCTGTATGGTAAAGCATTAGACATACTGAAAAGCGAAGAGGGACGAACAGCCGCTGGATTCCATGCTGCTCTGGGTAAGGTCTATACAGGGCTAACTCTCAACGCCTTCGAGAAGAAATCGACTTTGTTCAATCGCTTCGATGCGAAGTATGTCGCAGACACACGATCTGTTGGTGCTTTAGCCCTGGCAGCTTCGCATGGCGCTATCGTGGCCCGCGCGAATCGTCTTGTCACCAAGGCCGTTGGAGGCTTCTATACGGCTGATGAGGTGCGTGCTGCCAACATGATCCTCACGGATGATTGGAACAAGCTGAAAGCAGATGATGTCAGTCGAGGCCTCGCTGCTCTGGCCAAGCCTGCGCGACCCCATGCCCAGACGTATGTGCAGGGAGGGAAGGCACACCTAAAAGCCGTCAAGCGCCTAACGGACCTCATCCAGACTGGGTCTGATCTATCTGGACGTAACTTCTATATGTCACGGGTTCTCGTTCAGGCCATTGAAGATACGATGCCCAACATCGTCAAGGAGCTGAGTCAGCAGTACAACCGACAGCGCACTGTTGCCGGGGCTTTTAATGCCAAGTCTCAGATGGGTGCTCTCGCTCTTTGGCGTGCATCTATAGTCACGGGCATTATCGTCCCTCGCCCTACCTTTTGGACGAACAACTTTTGGGGAGACTTTTCTCAAATCTGGATGTCTCACGGCTTCCAGCAGGCTACCCATACCAGCACCCAATACATCATGGGAGTTCCATGGTGGAGCAAAAGACTCGTTGAAGGCCGGTCTTGGATGGCTGAGAAGCTGGGTACAGGGATCGAGGGCGTCCTCCCAGACTTGACCACTTCGCTGTTCAATCCTCACATCAACAACATCTTCATGGGGAAGCCGGGCCACCTTCGGACCAAGCAAGGAAGAGTCGTCTCGAACCACAAGGTTCTTCGCGGAGCCATTGATCGGGGCATCTTCGATACCTATGTTCACGAGGATACTCTCAGCTTCTTTACCAAAGCTGCAGAGGATCATCCTTCTTGGAAGAGCTACAACCTCTTCAAGTCTGACTGGTCTCGGGACATCTCTGAGATGGCTGTGTACACGCAGCAACGCCAGAGATTCGCTCTCTACACGAACCTCATCGCCAAAGGCTACACAGAAGATGTAGCAGCCAAGATGGTTCTCGAAGCTCTGTATGACTGGAAGAACGGTATATCTCAGCAAGAGATCATGCTCATGCTGCACATGGTCCCGTTCTATCGCTTCTGGCGGTTGGCGATGGGCCAAGCATTCACAGCGATCTCAGAGCCTTTGACCCGTCCTTCTAAGGCATTACTGGCCAAGGCAATCACGGGTAGGTCAAAGCTCTCCCGTATCCATCAGCAGAAGGTAGCTACAGAGAACCTACCATTTCTCATCGATCCGGATCTTGCTGAAGACTACTCAGACCGACATGAGATGTGGGATGCAGCCGCTCGACACTTTCTTCCTGGTTGGACTGGCCATCGTCCAATCGGCTATACCCATCCAAACGACGCCAAAAGACGTACATACTACGAACATCTGAGAGGGCTGAAGAATCCCCAGACCCATCACTTCTCGACTCTCGGGCCATTCACAGCCCTTGATACCACCGGGCTGATGGCTACTTGGATGAATGGAATAGCAGCAGCAACGATCTCTACTGCTGGCTGGGACTTTGTAGGGAAGGGAGATCTGCAGGCTGCCCTGGTGGATGATTGGAGGGCGACTGCTTTTGATGCGTCCGCAACCTTGTTGTTCCCACACCAGAAGAGAATGATTCAGGGCGCTCTGAATAGCGTTGGCGTGGAGACAGGCGGCTATACATCCAAGATGGTTCGAGCGTCGGGAACAGAGATCTGGATGGCCAAGAACAACATGAACATCGCAGGCCTGGGTTTCTCAGAAACAGACCTTGTGCCTGGGGAGGATGGAAAGCCGATGATCTCTGCAACAAAGGCGATGATGCTTCGAACAGCGCCTGTCGTGCTGGAGTTTAATCAGCTCATGAAGATCGGCGTCCTTGAGAATCCTGATTGGCGCAACTCCGAGGGAGGAATGGAGTACATGGCAGGAAGTAAGTTCTTCCTGGGCAAGCATATGGGGCTTGATCAGCAGTACCCATATGAGGCTCCGGAAGGACGCGCGGCTGTCGTTGAGCGCAGAGCGGGCGCGATCAATACAGCGCGGAGCAAGCTGAAGACCCAGGTACAGCAGTGGCAGGACACCGTAGGCCGTGAGGTTATGACTCCTTCAGAACAGCGAGAGGAGAAGCAGAGGCTGGAGAGGGAGAGTGAAATCTTGGAAGAGAGAGGCCGAGAGTAGCTTGTTGCCTTGACTGATCACCCACCATAACAGTATCTTAGGAGCACTGAGGACTATCATGGCCAAGTACCATCGCATTGCAGGAACACATACAGGTGTCGGGACGAGTGAAGAGACGACTCTTCAGTTTCCAGCTCAGGGAGGAGGATTTTCGAGTGAGATTTGGCTCCTCGTTGGCTTCCACTATGTCCGGTCTGATGGGAGCGGCTCTACCTATCAGCCTGGGGTGGGCCAATCGTCTGGATTCACCGTCGGAGATATCAATGATCGCCTTGCCTACAGCTCCACGGCTGTGGGCACTCCAATCAATGATGTCTATGCACGTCCGATCCTCTGCCTGACAGACTCCAATGGGCGCCTATACTTCAAGCCTGGTTTCAACTCTGGGTCAGACAACGATGGTGACTTCGAGTTCTGGTTCCGACAAGCAGGGGGGATCTAATGGGTATCTCATCTCCGAGCTTTCCCGGCGGAACCACCGGTGCTGTTGGCGTCTTCAGTGATCTCGAAATCGACACTACCACTCTGGTTGTAGACGATGCAAACAACCGTGTCGGCATCGGTACAGCAAGCCCGTCGACCACGCTTGACGTGTCTGGGGGTATCACTGCCACGGCCGGCAACAATGCTGCTGGTACCATCATTGTGCGTTCTGGGGATGCGGCGCAGTACAGCAAGATCTCCATGGGAACGGACGCCAACAAGGGAACCATCGGGTGCGCCGGAGCCACCGACACATTCTTCACTGGAGTGGCACGGGCCGACTTAGTTGTTCGGGCTGATGACAACAACAGCAAGATTCACCTCGGTGCAGGAACGTCTGGGCCTCCTGCCATGTCCATCACTGAAGTGGCAAATGTCGGCAAGGTTGGGATAGGGACGACAAGCCCAGGCGCCCAACTGGATATTTGTGACACTACTACCGGCAGCGCCAACACTGGCGGGCATTTGAGGCTCAGTGCCGACGATGGCGCAGCCACGGGAGATAGTCACCGGCTTGGCGTTATCGAGTTCACGGGCGCGGAGAACGCCGGAGGAAGTCAGACAGTCGGAGCCCGAATCGAAGCCATGACAGATGCGGCGTGGTCCGCTTCTGAGAATGGAGCAGCCCTCTATTTCTATACTACCGATGGTAATGCCTCGCAGTCGAATGTCCTAAAGTTGGACAGCAACAAGAAAGCCACGTTCGCTGGAAATATCCTCACAGATGGCTCTGTCCAGCTTAAAGAAAAGGCTGCGGCTAACGTGGACACGGCTGCGTATGGCCAGCTCTGGGTCAA
>Ga0098033_1000157_pt1 | contig 35057 bp, 59 predicted proteins | sample 1_EtaG_FD_75049 | JGI IMG/M metagenome (GOLD analysis project Ga0098033, IMG submission 75049) | Marine viral communities from the Subarctic Pacific Ocean - 1_ETSP_OMZ_AT15124 metaG | ecosystem: Environmental > Aquatic > Marine > Oceanic | place: Pacific Ocean | collected 2015-01-07
GGTTTCGTTAAAAAGATCCTCACGCATTCTTATCTTTCGTTAGTGCTGCCCACAACGCCGTATACGCGGATGCATCTACCCCATCGTCTGGATTGTGATCTCCCATTTCGTCCCGCACGACTTTAAGCAAAACCATCATAAAGGCAACGTTCTCTGGCCCTAAGTCAGTCTTTAAATATGCCGACCACAAATCGGCCACCCGTCGATGCAGAAGCCTGTAATCCCCATGTTGTTTTGCGCGATCTCCCCCCACAAGACCCGCAGCTGTTTCCAGTATTTCAACGGGCGTCATATATCGTAACTCCATCTCGTCTGCGGCATGATAACGTGGAGGGACTTCTTGGCTCTAGTAGCACCCACGTAAAAAACCCGATGTTCAATAGCAGGGTCACGCTGATACGATTTATGCGCGGCGTAGGACAAATCTGGAACCAGTACTATGTTGTCAGCTTCGCCCCCCTTCATCGAATGTATCGTGGAAATCTTTATCCGCGGGTTTCGTACATTGTCTTTGCGGCGGAGTGCGTTCAAAACGTAATTCTTCGTATCCAGATCAATTCTGGAAAGGGCTTGGTGCCAACGGGATGACCCATTCTGGATCAATCCAAACTTGTCTTGGGCTTCCGACATACTCACGAAACCATCTGAAGATATGCCCAGAAGAGGCTTGGAACGCGCTCCGAAGCCCCTACGGTGGCCTTCATCAGGTTTTAGGAATGAGTAGACGTTGCGAACCTTCTCAGCCGTCAGCGCGCGGCCTTGGGACCAACTCTCCCAATCTTCGATAGCCTCGTAAGTCTTGAGCGGAATGCTGGGATGGCCGTTTCGGCTATATACCCAACCCTCTTCGCGCAATGTTGTAGCAATATCGTTCGCAAGCCGGTTCGTCCTGGCCATTACGCACCACTCGCCCTCATGTATCGGGACATCCCAGATGTGATGATGGTAGCGAACAGATCCCTCCTCATCCTTGGGCCGCCAATCCTTGGGAGCGCGGTCCCTGATCCGGTTAACAATTTGCTGGGCTTGACGCCATACCGACACAGGCAATCGATAGGATTGATCCAAGACTGTCTTCTTCTCTGTCGCGGAAAGAAACGCGCCGACATCGGCGCCTTGGAACCCCATTATAGCCTGGTCATCATCCCCCGTAAAAACCTGTATGCGAGGCTGTTTCCTAAGTACACCGACCATGGACCATTGAAGGGTAGACAAATCCTGCGCCTCATCGACAAACAAAGCATCAATATCCGGGCACGAATCCGACTGCACAAAATTTTCGATCATGTCGGTGAAATCTATCTTCCCCCGGACACTCTTGTAATTCTCATAGGCCCGGACAAGGCGCTTCAGTTCCGACCAGTTTACATTGTAATCCGCCAGTTGCCGATGCATCTCCTCAAGGTCGATGCACTTACTGCGGGCCAGGTGGTACTGGCTCATGTAAAAGTCGCCCTTGGATGGCCCCAACGTGTCAAAGTCGGACTCCGTAAAGGCGGAACGTCCTCTGCCAAAGGGTATCCCGACCTCTTGCCCGACTTCTTTCATGTCCTTGAGGCCTATGACCTCGTCGGAACGGTATCCCCCCGCGCGAAACGCCATCGAATGCAACGTCTGGAAATACGGCATATCTCTTTCTTCAATGCCCCAATCCCGGCTAACCCGGTCGCGGCTCTCCTGTGCTGCCTTCCGCGTAAAAGAGACACACGCGATACGATCAGGCGGTATCCCCTGTTCAATGCAATCCCGAATCTTGTTTGAGTTGGTCTGGGTCTTCCCCGTTCCCGGCGGCCCTAAGATAGTCTCATGTTGATCAGTCATTCATTAAACCCCGCACATTCCCTCGCATTCGTTTTCAAAAAAGTTAAGCTGGCCCAAATCTTCCAAATTTCGGAAATCAATCTCGTCCAGAGGTTTGTAAGAACGGTGGACATATTGCTGTTGCTTATACCCCTTCAATACAGTGCCGCCCTCTCTGATAGCTGCGTCAAAATCAACCGCCTCTGCAAAAGAGTCTGGGTCGTTTATCTTCATGTCGCGCCAAAGGGTATCGTTGTGAAATGGGCAGGCTATGCAGGCGCTTTTTGATAGAGGCCTTCCAGGGTAATTCTTACTGAACCATTGCTCACAATCGTTGCGACTAACACCCTTATCAATGAGCGGAAAAACATGATCATAGAACAAATGCCGAGAAGGTTTCATTCGTGAAGCTTCGTCAGTGCTTATGCCCATCCATAAGGAGATAACTGAAGTTTTTGGGTTACGTTGCCTGTACTTCAATCCAATCAATTCTCGCAGTTTCTTGCGTACAGGACTTATTTTGTATTCAGCGGTGCATTGCCGCCGGCCCATGCCGCCGTTAGCGGTGAATAAAGGCATAGACGCAAAACGTTGCCCTGTTGTATTTCGACCTGCAAGATGATCCGCCCGTATATCACCAGCGGTAACGCGATAGGTTGGAAATGGCAGTTGTGTTTCAAGCCAGTCTAAATGCTTGTAAACCCCTTTCGGTTCAAATTGTGTGTCCGCAAAAATCGCGCAGTCCGGCATCGGGGTAAGTTCGCCTTTAGCCGCTATCAACGCCATCACAGTGCTTTGAACGCCTGCACCAAGGCTTATAACTTCAAGCATCAAAACGGTGGCTCCTCTGGATCAAAAATTACATCTGGTAAATCGACTTCGCCGCGGCTCATCTCTGGCACAAACCAGACGCGCACAGCCTTCCAGTTTTCGTTGTTGTCCCTGAAGTTGTAGACCTTGTCGCAGTTCCCACCACCGTTCATCTCCTTCAAACGTTCAGTAATCTGACCGCGGGTGTACTGTGTAAAGTTACTCCTCTTCAAAAACTCCTGGAGCGAACTAAGCTTGAAATATGTGACGCCCTCCTCTGTCCACGGCTTACCCGTCAACAGTTCTTCCGGGCTATGCGCTTGGATGCGCGACGTACAGAAATTCTCCAGAAGTTCGGTAAACAACCCCTTCTGCGTCAGTTCCTCTGGAACAGATATCCGGGTTGCATCACTCAACAAGCCATCAACAAGGCTACGCCAATCCGCTTCCTTCATTCGCGCAGGCATCTTGTACATTTGTTCCATGCACGCCCGCTGAAACTCCACCTGCATCTGAAGCTGCTTGGTAGACAACTCCAGCCGTGTGCCGTCTACGTCGACAAACCAGACAGGTGGCTCCGACTCCACGACCGTAAGACCACCCACTGGAACGTGCGAGTCAGCATCCCCCACGCCAAATTTCCGCGTTCGGCACAAGGCTTTGTTGCAATGCCCGTGCAGAGGTTCCTGTTTGCAAATGTAGAAATATTCTTTCTTGTCCAGTTGCTGCTGTATAACAACTACCTCACGCGCTGGAATCGGCGGGTTGCAGTATTCCTGGTTATGCTTCTCCAACAGTTCTCGCCAACCCTGGGGCGCGAATTGCTTGTAATAGACACCAACGTTCAGCAACGTAACGTTACGACCGCCCTCTGGAATACCAAACTCCGTAAGTTTCTGAAGGCACGGAGGTCCATCCTGCAAAACCTCATTGTCGCCGCCAAGAATCACTTCCGACAATTTCTTGCCGGTAATGCGCGACTTCTCCGCTACGGTAAGGAACTCCTCCAAGGACAGCGACTCACCGTCCTCCTTCAACGCGTAACGAGTAGTGTACTGCGCGTTCTGGTACGGAAGATTGATAAAGCTTCCTACATCCCCGCGTTCCGCAAGGAGCTCTTCCTGCTTGGGGAAGATTTCGCAATTCCCCCACCCCAATGCAGAAGCAAACTCCGCCAGCCTGTCGCGTATCTCTGACGCCGCGACCTTTTCTGATAAGAATAAAAATAAATGGGCGCCGCCTGATTTTGAACGGCACGTCACCAGCGGCAGTTTAAATCGTTTAACCTTGGAAAATAATAGAGGTAAATCGAGGTTGTAATCATCGATATCCAACGCACCGAAATAACACTGGTTCGTTTCGTCAATGGGTATTGAGCCCACACCAAGGCCACCATCTAAATGCTTTTGGATCAGTTCGATGGTCAACGGAGCACGGACAAGACTGTACGACGCCGCTTGCTTGCCACCGCGTTTACGACCTTGGACATTGGTCTGACCGTGCGCCCCCCGCGATCCTGAAAATAAATCGTGGAACCGTTTTGCTAATTTTTCATCCATCAGGGAAATAGCGGCCGCCGACAAATGCCAACGGCCGCTTGACCCGACCTAAAAAGGAACGTCTTCGGACTGATCCGTAACCGCACCCTCCGCAGGAGGTGGCGCGATCTTCAGATCCCCACGACTGATGCTACCGTGCAACTCCTTCGCGTCCTTATAGGCCTCAAGCGATGGAACACGGCCCTCAAGGGCTATACTCCACGAACCCCATGAGCCTTTATCATTACCGTCCTCAACAGTCCTGAGACGATACGTGTTTGCAAAAGAGGGTAGGGTATTGCCGTTATGCTTCTGCATCATCATCATCGAAAGCCACAACCGACTTCTTTTCAATTGTGTCTTTTTCATGTCCACGATGGCGTTCTCAAGATTGCCGTCTTCATGCACAATTTTGACATAATGTTGCGCGGATCGAACAAGTTCGTTCCCGTTATGCAGGAGCTCGAGGTTTGTGTCGGTATCCCGAATGGCGGTCCTAACGTCATCGCTGTCAACGGATAACTCACCGACAAAGCCGCCGCCTTGAGCACGCGGGACAAACTCCAGAAGCTTCATCTCAAAGTACACCGGGATAACAACCACACCCCCATCACCGTCCCAGCACTTGCCTGTAACCGTGTTGAAGATATCGCCTTGACCCGCGCCTTCAATGAAGGCCGCATCCGACTTTTTAAGTTGAGGCGACAGTGCCTGCAAGATACGAAGAAACGGTATCTGCAAATCGGAGGACGTTACCTCCTCAAAACCAAACCCTGCGTCTTCCGCAAAGGCATCTTCCAAACCAACTGGTAACTTTGCTGCTTTAGCCATCTTTCTATACTCCCTTGATTTTCGCAATCGTTCCAACGTAACCGTTGAAAATTTCCAGATCGATCTCCCGACCAGCCTCAATACGCTCGCGTATCAACTTTTTTAAGGTCATGGGTTCGACCCAGACCTTTGAAGCCGTGTCAAAGCCCTGTTCATCCAGGTCGGCCTGCACAGATTTGGCTTTATTGTCTTCCTTCAGACCAAAACGAATGCTTATTTCGTTTTTTATAAAGTCTCCGGCACCAATATCGCGCAAGTGGGAAAATGCCATTTCCCGCTGTAACGGGTCCTTGGGCATCGTGCCGCTGACAAACTGTTGAAGGGTGACCTGGTTGCCTTCGACCTCGACTTTCGACAAGCCGGTTTCGTTCATTTTGGCCGGGATCAGATCATACACATAACGATCCCGCTCAACCTTCAACCGCTTAACTTCAGCTTCCGCGGCTTTGAGGTCTTTCATGATCGTTGTTGTTGTCTTTATTAATCCCGATAACTCCGTACCGTTCTTGGTGGTCAAATCGTTAAATGCATCTGCATCAACCGCGATTCCGTCCCAAATTTCTTGTTCGTTCATCAACGTATCTCCTCGTCAGGGTTTAAGTTTAGGTCTTCGATACCACCACCACGCAATTGTACTTTCACGGGGTAGTAGGTCTTCTCCATGCGATCCCACTTCAAAACATTTACCCGGCCTTGATTAATTTCCGCTGCGATAGCAAACGACACGCCTATTATGGCTGGGTCGCCCATGGCCAACAGCCAATCGTCCTCTGTCAACCCGTGAAGGTTGCGACGAATCTGCGATACCAACCTGGATGGGTTGACATGCAACTGGTCATAAGGATTGGTGAGAGTCTCAAGATCTCCCCACTTTGCAGCGGAGACAATATTAACGCGGGGGTTTTCTTGAGTTACAAAAACAGTTGGCATCAATTCTCTCTTTCTGAACACCCGAGGGGGTGCCAGAGCGGAGGGGAGTCCGCTCTGGCGGGACACGCGGCCGAGGAAAGTTCCTTTCCGTTAAACGCGCCCGTTGTTTCTCCTCACAGGAACCGTATTCTTAGTCCATTATTTTAGCGGTTGCAACAGCTAATTTGGAACAGTATAATTTAATCCATGATTTATTCTTATAAAACCAAACCGTACCTTCATCAAAGGGATGTTCTTGAACGATCATGGTACGAAACTAACTGGGCCTTCTTCATGGAGATGGGAACCGGGAAATCAAAAGTCTGTATTGATACTGCGGCTATGTTACACGAAAACGGCAAGATTGACACGTTTGTTGTTGTCGCTCCGAAGGGTGTTTACCGCAACTGGGCCAACCTTGAGATACCCGCGCACATGCCAGACAGGCTCGCGAAAGACGCGACCGTATTGATCTGGCGACCGACCCCGCCCAAGGCACTGAAAAAAGACCTTATTGGTTTTATGCAACCTGCGGAGGGCTTCCGCGTGCTTGTCATGAACGTCGAAGCTCTGAGCACTAAGAAGGGTCAGAAGTACCTAGAAGCCGTCTTACATGCATCCAAGGCGTTGCTGGCTATTGATGAGTCCACCGCCATCAAGTCTCCGAAGGCCTCACGAACAAAGGCGCTGATCCGATTGTCGAGTCTGGCGACTTATCGAAGAATCTTGACAGGATTTCCCGTGACCCAATCGCCTATGGATCTTTGGGCGCAGTGCAGGTTCATGTCACCAGATTTGCTGGGGGATTGCGGCGACAACTTTTTCCAATTCCAGTACAGGTACGCTGTCCAACAAAAACGGCACGTTGGTTCGCATTCGTTTAATCAGATTGTTGGGTATCGGAACCTCGAAGAATTGTCCGTGCTTCTCAAAAACTTTTCCAGCCGCGTCATGAAGGACGAATGTCTGGACCTGCCCAGCAAAATTTACTCGCAGCGCAGTGTGCAGCTGTCCCCGGACCAAAACCGGATCTACAACGATCTAAAGGACTACGCACTCGCGCACATAGAAGATCATGAGTTCATGACCGCAACAAACGTCATGACCCAGCTTTTGCGTATGCAGCAAGTCCTGTCTGGCCACACCAAGTCGGATAGTGGAGAGATTATTGAGGTCAAGGACAACCGAATTGATGAACTGATGGCGTGTTTGGACGAGACGGAAGGCAAAGCAATTATCTGGTCGCGGTTCCGTTATGACATAAAACGGATAGCAAGTGCGCTTACGAAAAAGTACGGACCACAATCCACGGTTACTTACTTTGGTGACACTACAGACGATCAGCGGTCAGAGGCCATTGAGCGAATCCAAAACGGTGACGCCAGGTTCTTTGTTGGGAACCCACAGACGGGCGGCTACGGGATTACTCTGACGGCGGCGACCACTGTCATCTACTACGCAAACAGCTTTGATCTCGCCGTGCGGATGCAGTCCGAAGATCGGGCGCACCGCATCGGTCAAAAGGAACACGTGACTTACATCGACCTAATTGCCGAAGACACCATCGATGAGCGGATTGTTAAATCTCTGCGAAACAAGATGGACATTGCGTCCGTGGTCATGGGTGAGGAACTGAAGGAGTGGTTAACGTAATGCCCGAAATGGAATGGCGACCCTCCAGTGTGCCTTTTTATGAGGTATCCGAATACGGCGACTTTCGGTTGTTGGTAAACAGGTCAAACATCCTAGCCGGAAAGGTTTTAAAGGGATCGGTAAAAAAGAGCGGCCATCGGGAATATCATGTTCGGATGGACGGTGCAGGCAAACACATTTCGGCTCACCGAGAAGTGTTGTTTGCATTTGTTGGCCCACCACCGACCCCGGATCACCAGTGCGCCCATTGGGACGGCGACCCTCTGAACAACCATTACAGTAATTTACGTTGGGCGACGGCGGCCGAAAATACCGCAGACAAGATCCGGCACGGGCGTCATATGGATGGAAACAGAACTTTTACCAAGGAACAGGTTTTGGACATGCGGTCGATGCATGATGCTGGGAAGACATACGCCCAGATTAGAAAGGTTTACGCAATTTCCAAAGGCAACCTGAGTTCAATAATTAACCGAAAAACGTGGAAACACATTTGAGGGCTGAATAAATGGAAAAGCTGGGTGTAAGGAGGTAGCCATGGGCGCCGTTAAACAAACGATGCTGGAAGAAATGGATAAAGAACAGGAGGCCGAAGAAGAACTGTACTGGGAGCGTTTGGAAGAAGAACGCCGAATTGAACAAAGCATACAGGACCAGATTGAGGGGGATTGTGATGAGAGCGGATAAATCAGCCCGCTTGGGCGCGGAGCGCCTAATAAGAACCTTTATCGGAGAGATGCAATCCCTGGACTACAACCACGACCAGATCGTCACGGCCGTTATTGAAATGTGCGACCCCGACATGGCCGTTCCCTATCAGGAATTGAAGTTACAAATAAATCACATGAAGGAGATAATAAGTGCCCGATATTAAAAAATACAAGTCCGTTGCCGTGCCAATTCCCACTTGGAAAAAGTTGTGGAAAATGGCCGACAAAAATCACAGGTCGCCCGCGCAACAAATAGCATTTCTTGTTGAGGCGTCCGAAGGAACCCCTAGTGACGCACAGGTTCTTCATTTGTTCAGAAAGGAACTGGATTAATGTCGTTGGGCGGAGATGCGGAGATGGATAGTTATTATTTCAGGATAAGTGCTTTGTCCGAAGAAAAGAACGGACTAACACCCTTGGAAAGATCCGTTGTGTTGTTTCGAGTGGCCTTTGAAGCCGCGCTAGAGGGCCTTGGGCCTATCGGCGCGGTTCACACGGCATCACGCATGATGACAATGACACTGTCCGTTCTGGACGAAGACAATAGGGAAAGTTCGTTTGATAACATTCTCGAGTCTTTCGATACCGACCGTAAAATGCCTAACTAACGGGCGTAAAAAACGTGATCCCCTATCACGCGGCGAAACGAAAGTTTCCTGGACCAGCTTGGTCTGACAGAAGTCGTGTGATAGTGGGTCGCGTCCCCTAGGCCATCGACTACAAGGCGACCCGATAGCAAGATTCCCGCCAAATCAAGGGCAACGGCCCATGGTTTTTTCTCCGCGGGACGTTCCGGCTTGCCGTCACAATAATACGAAAACTGGCATTCGTGTTTGATCGGCCGGCCGTTCCGATAACGCCCTTGGCGCACGACAGCACATATGTCGTTCGGATATCGCGTGTCTCGAACCCTGTTCTGAATCACCACGCCCACAGCCAGCATCCCGCGCCAACCTTGGTTCCGTGCCTCAAAGTACATTGCCTCTGCTAGGCACTCTTTAGGGTTTTTTGCTTCCGCCGCGGTAGCTATCAAAAGAACCGCTGCCACTGTCGCAAGAACTTTCATACTCAACCTCCCCGTCACAGCAATCCATTACCGGTCGATGACACGCAGTGCATTCGTAATGACCACGGACAAGGGCCAACCGTGTTACAGCCCCGCACCACGGACAATCCAAAAATTTATTTGGATCAACTACCCCATTCTCGGTCCTCATCGTCTACTTGCAAAGCTTCCCTGGCAGTATGACCAAACCACTGCATACACTTGTCGCCCTCCAAACCAAGGGACGAAACGTCGGCAATGTCCCGCAAAGCCAACCGCAATTTCTCAATTCGGACTTTCTCGTCCACAAGCATATCAATCGGCTCCTTCAGCCGCGGCAATAGCATAGCCTATTTCTTCCGCGATTTGCGGGATGATCGTGTTTCCCAAGGCACGTAACTGAGATACTCGATTGGATACCCCATGAGCCAAGCGACCCACTTCGGGTTCAAACTCCCACCAAGCCTGTGGCGTTCGGCCGCCGACTTCTGACCACGGCCTTTGGCCGCCCCCACATCCGGCGTCGGAAACATTTGAACCGACACCTCCAGACGACGCTTCGGGTTGCCCTGCTCTATCTCCTTGTCTGACGGACCATGGGCCATCGACACGCGTGGTGTTGGCCACATGCCCCTTTCCTTGGCCGCCTTGCGTGGATTGCTCCCGCCATCGAGGCCTGTTGTCCGTGGCGTCGGCCACATGCCCTCTTCCATGCGAACCGCGGCCTGTGTGTCCAGCTGAATTTTCTGACCCTTCTCGTTGTACGGCGTGTTGCCCCGCCATTCCGCCACGTGACTGATGCTGCTGCCCCCTGTCGGCGTCTTCGGCGTCGGCCACATCCGCACCCACCTGTCCAGACTTACGGACTTGTTCGTCTCGTAATTGAGTTTGCCCGTGCTGGGCGTCTTGTTGGTGCTTTTCCGCTCTACGTGGTCCATGGTCGTTGGGGTTGGCACCATGTGATGGGGCTTTGCCCCCTCCAAAGTCGAAACCCAGTTGCCTTTGCCGCTCGTTGCCATCGAAGGCGCCATCGAAGGCGCCATCTGGTTCGCTTTCGCTGTCGGCGTGTGCAACAATCCAGAGTCGCTGCCGGATGTGCGGGGCGCCAACCGCGCAAGCTGGAATATTAAACGTCCTTGTGGCGTAGCCTTCGCTCTCCAAGTCAGAGAGTACTTCGTCCAAGCCCAGTTGGACGAGCCCAATAACGTTTTCTCCAACAACCCAAGTGGGCCTGCATTCCCTGATAAGTCTGAACATTTCCGGCCAGAGGTGGCGGGGGTCGTCTTGAGCTCGTTGCTTTCCCGCTTGGGAAAACGGCTGACAAGGGAATCCGCCGCAAATAACATCGGGTCGGATCGGGAGGTCGGGTCCTTGGACACTTCTAATATCCCCCAGAACAGGAACGTCGGGCCAGTGATGTTTCAAAACCGCCTGGCAGTACGGATCCTGCTCCACAAAACAAGTCGTATTAAAGAAACCGGTGGCCTCGAGCCCTCGCGCAAAGCCACCGATTCCTGAAAACAGATCAAGCGTGTTCAGATCCAATTAAACAGGCCCGCAAGCAAGCCGCCCACGAACACCAACGCAAAATATTCCCAGCCCATTCTACTCTCCCAATTTTCTTTGCGACTCAAGAGTTTCCACAATTTCCCTAAGAAATTCTTCTGATGTTTTAACCGCAACATCCAACTCTCCTTGGTTGTGACAAATGTTACAATCATAAACCGAATTGCCACGGAAATTACGAACATAACCGTTTCCGTGACATGCCCAACAAGGTTTTCTAAACATTACGATCCTTCCAGTTTGTCCAACAACGCTCGAATTTTGTTTCGAAGCGCGTCGGCGTGGTTTTCCCAAAGGCCCACGAACCGTGGATCGTGGGCCGCGTCACGTGCTGCGACGCACAGGAAAACTTTTTTCAACAATTTTTCCTGGGTCAGCATTTTCTTCCTCCTTAGCGTCTTTAATCAGATGCACACGCCACCAAAACTGGCGACGGTCTGTTGAATTGAAATACCGCACGGGCAAAGCCCCGCGGTGTGGCACTGCGGATGTTCTTGGTCCTTAAAGACTTGCCACCCGTCTTGCCCAAAATAGGCGAAAACATCCTGCCCTTCTTCGGATCAGTCCTGTCGTACGCAACCGACAGGTGCGGGACACCGCGAAGCATGGGCATCTTGAACCCGCCACCCGTCCACAGACAGGTGCGCTTGCGATATGCATCACGCGGCGGAATAACATCAGGCCACTTCGGATGCATATCGTTCTCTGGCAAATACCCGCCAAAATCACACGGGTCAAACCTGTGATCAGGCTTGTGCCACAAACGCGATAACGCACCCACAGGGTTCTCAATGTAGTACGGGCAACCCAAAGACCCCGCAAACCAATCAGCTAACAGAACATGGCTTGCCGCTTCCGTCTGGAAATCCGGGTTGGCCTTCGCCTTCTTGGACCACCAACGCGCACCAGACGCCGCAAGGTCCGTACAAGGTGGGAACGCACTCATGAAAGCAACCCTGCCCGAATGGCGATCCAGTAAACGACGCAACGTGCCTAGATCATAAAGGTCAGCACGCGCGTAAGTGATCGATCCAGAATTGTACATTGAAGTGGTGGGAACGTCCGAATGCTGAATGTCATACGCGTAACACTCATACCCGGCCTCTGCCCATGGAATTAAAGCCTCGCCCGTGTAATCGTATAAGGAAATGACTTGGTTTCTCATAACTCTCCCTTTCTGAAGATTCCATACCGTAGCATGAATCATGGACCAATGTCAAATGTGACTTGCGTTGCCCCACCATGCCGAACCGCGCCTAGCCCCGCCCAACCGAAACTGACTTGCCTTGCGTTGCCCCGCCGTGCCGAGCCGTGCCCTGCCGGAACTGACTTGCCTTGCCCCGCCTGACCAGGCCCTGCCGTGCCCTGCCATAACTGACTTGCGTTGCCCCGCCGTGCCGAGCGTTGCCCCGCCCCGCGACGCCAGAACTGACTTGCGTTGCCCCGCCGTGCCGAGCCTTGCCATGCCGGTCCGAGCCTGACCATGCCGAAACTGACTTGCCCCGCCATGCCATGCCGAGCGTTGCCCCGCCCCGCGACGCCAGAACTGACTTGCGTTGCTTCGCCCTGCCATGCCATGCCGAGCGTTGCCCCGCCGTGCCATAACTGACTTGCGTTGCCCCGCCGTGCCCCGCCTCGCCCAGCCTTGCCTTGCCTGACCCTGCCAGAACTGACTTGCGTTGCGGTGCCATGCCTGACCGTGCCCCGCGTTGCCGCGCCTGACCGTAACTGACTTGCGTTGCCTCGCCCTGCCAAGCCGGTCCTTGCCGTGCCCTGCCGTGCCATAACTGACTTGCGTTAGGGGCTGATCAGATGATCCCCGTGACTCTTCAAATCACGGCACAAGGCCCGCATACTCCGCGCACGATCAGCCTGAGAAGCGTCCATCTTCAATTCCGACAAAGCCTCGAGCTTCACCGATAACTCATCGACGCTGCCCACAACCTCACCGATTACAAAATCAAGCTTGGACGAATCCTCCACAACACGCTGCAAAGGCTCATAACGACGGTCAGTGCTGTCGTTGATCTCAACAGAAACGTACTTCGGCGTCCTGTTGCCCGCGGGCGTAACAATCTTTACACGCTTGATCAAAACACGCGCCTGACTGATCCGATGCTGATGACCCGCCTTGGCATCGTCCCACTCAAACCATGAGTGGAGCGGGTTGTCGGGGTCCTTTGCGACCCCGACAACCGCCTCTGGCGTAAGACCAGTTTCACTCCGGTCAATCCTGTCCAACTCATCGGATAAAACAGAAGTTTTCAACGCCATTATGCCGCCTCCGAAAGCTCATTGACCATGGCAACGTCACCCAGTTCAAAACGACCAAAATCGCCGTTCTTCTCAGGGCGCCACTCACCAATGCCAACGGACAAACCCGCACGATACAAAAGAGACGCAATTGAAGACGCCGAAATGTTGTCCTCATCATATTCAATCGTCAGGGTAGCACTCCATTGCGGGAACTCAGGACGATACCGAAGGTCCATGGCCTGTTGAACCTTGACCTCATCGGTACGCATCATCGGCTCACCATAAAGGCGAACGCACGGGATTTGACGAACAACATCCCGACCATCAGCCTCGATGAAAAACATCTGACGAGCGTCAGTCATGGTGATGCCGTCAACCATCTTGCTGGCACGAATCGCCGCCTGCTTAAACGCATTTCAAGGGAAACCATACGAACCGTCTTCGAGCTTATAAAAACAGGCCTCGTATTCCTCCCGCGGCTTGCGCTTTTCACGCTTTACCGCCTTCTTGATGCCCGCGTGCTTATCCTGCATCTGCTTACGGACCTTTTCCGAATACGCGTTGCAGATCAACCCCGACCGACTCTTGATCGAAAGGTTCAACACGCTGAAGTTTACAGGTTGGATTTCAATAAGATTACTCATCACTTTCTCCATTGCTTTCTTTGTGGATAACCATAGTACCTTTAAACATGGACCATGGTCAATACAGTTTTTACTATATACAGGCATTTCAAAAAATAAAAACTTTTTTTCAAATTATGGAGGTAAAAAAGTGTATATGTGTATAAACGTAAAAATATGGTATGTAACTTGTTGATTACCTTGGATAGTGGTCAATACACTTATTATACACACTATACACTTGGTGCCCTCTGTATACACTCTTCTAGCCGCACGGCCATTTGACCATGGATATAAACAGGGTTAGTTTTGAAAACGCTTATTATAGGAAGATGCTCAATGAAGCGCCGAATGGAAGTGAAAGCAGAGCAAATTGAGGAGTCGCATGGTCGGAAATTGACCAACCGACAAAAGACCTTTGCCCGCCATTTTGTTGATGGAACGCACTCAAATGCAGAATGCGCTAGGTTGGCCGGATACTCTGATAAGAACGGTATAGCCAAGATCCAGGCGCATAAACTCCTCAATGCGAAATACTTCCCGCATGTAGCTGAATACGTTTTTGAGCTCCGAGAGGAACGCGAACGTAAATATGGCGTCACGCTCATGGGACAATTAAAAAGGCTCCGTGACTTGTCGGAAGGCGCCGAAGAAGCTGGTCACTTCTCTGCTGCCATCAACGCTGAAAAGACACGATCCGCCTTGGGCGGCCTTACCACTGATAGGCGGGAGACAAATCACTTCCATGCTATCGAGAATATGGACCGTGACGAAATAGAAACCAGACTTGCGGAATTGCGGAAGAACCACCCAAGCGTTTTTGTAGAAGCCCAGTATGAGGTGTTAGATGGCTCAAAAACCGGAAACGTTGATGTGGAAAAGTCTTCGGGCAAAGATGCCCCAGCATTGGCACACCACGAGAATAGAGAATAGGTTTGGCGGGGGTATACCAGATGTACATGTGTGCGCGGAAAGCCTAGCTTTTTGGATTGAACTCAAAACAACCAAGACTAACCGCGTAAATGTTTCAGCACATCAAGTTGCGTGGAATTTTGCGTATTCACAGTCGGGGGGCATAAGTTTCTTCCTTGTCTCCCCCCTCTCGTCCTCGAACCTATATTTATTTGCGGGGGACCAAGGTCGGGGGCTCGCGGAACACGGGCTTCGGTCGGGGTCGGTCGGGTCGGGGACCATTGTCCCGTGCCTTTGGTCGGGGTCGGTCGGGTCGGGGTTTTTTGATGCGCTGCTCGAGATCGTTCGGGGTCGGGTCGGGGTCGGGGCCGGTGGCCCGCGGCAAGCTGCCGCCGAATAAAATACCCCGACCGGCTCAAGGGGAAAAGCCGGCCGGGGCGGCCACCCGATGCATCGGGTGGCGCGGCGCCATTATGTGCCAACAACCGGCGCCGATGCTTTTTTAGCCCGCAACCACCCGCTGTTTCGGGCTTGGTTCCGAGCGTCTTTTCCGTTAATCGCCGATATCCTCTACCCCTGCGGATATCATGGTTTGACGGTGCGCCTCGAAGACGGCCGCTTTGCCGGCGCCCCAAAGAGTGCCTGTCCATAGCGACTTTAGCGCCTCCCGCAGCGATTCGATCTCGCGCTGCTGCGCGTCAAGAGCCGTCTGTTGTTCTTCAACTAGCTCCGCCAGCATCTCGGGGATGTCGGCGTAACCGTAATTTGCCATCAGCTTGCTTCCCTTCCGTTTTCATTGGAGCAGCGCGATCCCGCCGAACACCTTTTCTTGGTTTAGCAAATCGCCAAAGGCTTCAGCTTCCGCCCGGCTGGCGAACGGCCCGAAATGGACCGTTAGAAGACAAGCTTCGGTATCGGTTAACTCGCCGATTTCCATCCAATACGACCGGCCACCAGTACGGGCTACGCCTTTCGTCGCCATGTGGATCTCCATCGATCTGTGCCGGGATCAAAAAGCACTGCCGCGTCGAAAAATCCTTCGAACGGCATGGTGACGCGGCCGTGTTTTTTACATGTTGCGTTTGTGTGGCGCACGCACGGCGTCATGTCGTAAATCTTGATCTCTTCATCGGGTGCCACGAATCGCCCGCAATCCGGGCACACGCGGATGAAACAAGCATCGCCGTACATAATTCGTGGCCTCTCTTCGTGATCCATTTCACTCCTCCTTGGCCTGGTCGGTGGTCATCAGTACCCCCGCACGACAAAGCCGCTTGTGTCGGCTTTGGCCTTTGATCCTTTCGGATCCAGCCCGACAATGACGGGCGACGGATCCAAGTGCCGCAAGTCGTGTTCCGTTCCGTCGATCACTTTATGACCCATGAATGTTTCCGGCATACCCTCGCCAAATACCACCGCTACATTGTGACCCGCGGCGAGTACCTTTTCCGCGTCGGCTTTGTTGGTTTCCGATAGGCTAAAGGTCAAGTGATAGTTGTCCGGTTTGCGCTGGTCTAGAATGCGCCGCACATTTTTGGTGTAGTCAATGAACTGTGTTTTTGGGAACCGTTCGGGCAATGTTTGCCCATTGTCTGTTTTTACCCGCTCGAACGGAATATCGGTTGACCCATTGGGACGGATGGCCAGCTTTTTGTTTTCACGGTCTGCTTTCCGAATCATTGCGCGAATATGGCGTGCCATTTCGGCCAAGAACGCATTTCGGTCCTTCATGAAAAACTGCGATTTTGCCTTGCGGCTTTCACGCACTTTGTTGGTTCCGTGTTCTAGATCGGAAACCATAGCAGCTTGTCCGCTGTACATACCTAGGCACAAGTCGCGGCAACCTTGGCTCGAGTGCGGGCACAAGTTACCGGCGCCGCCCGTGGTGTGGGGCGCCATGTAGTTGATACCGTTAAGGTAACCGTATTTGTCGGCCTTGATGGCTTTCGCGCTGTCGGTTGAAAAGAATTTTGTAAACTTAGGCTTCATGATGATCTCTCCTTGTTGGTTGTTGACAGGTTTATTCTACCATTATTTTCCAGTTTGTCAAGTCGGGTCGGGGTCGGGTCGGGTCGTAAAAAAGCCCCGGCCAGGGTGGCGGCCGGGGCGCCCGGTAGTTACCGAGCGGCAACTGGGGAGGATGTCGCGCTCGAGGTGCGGGCACCGGCAGCTTACGGCCGGCCCCGCTCCCCCGTCAATTTCAAATGGAATTGTTACGCTGCATATTCCAATTCCTCCCCGTCTATCCATACGGTGATTGAACCACCCTTGCAAATATTTGTAACTTGCCCTTCCCCTAACGGGAGGAACTCAACGAAGTCGTCCCCGCTAATGGCGTGGGTTTTATCCCACAATGTGTCGCGGTTGGCCTTTGTTGGCTTGTAGCCTTTGGCGTAGACTACTGTTGAATGTTGAGCCTTCAAGTTTTCGTGCGACCGAAACCTTTTTTTGGTCGGTGACATCAGGTAGATGCCATCATCCTTGACCAGCCAAAGGCCTTGGTCTTCCGTTGTTTCGCCTGTGTACGGAATTTTCCGATCATGCGCCATTGCGTGCTTCATCATTGGCGCGAGGTCTTTTGACCTGAACACTAATTTAGTTTTCATAATTTCCTCCTTGGTTGTTGACAAAGAGATAGTCCCATATATAATGGATCATGTCAACAACCAAAGGGAACAAAGCAATGGCCAAAAACTTATTCAGGAAAATCGCGAAAGATAAGCCTTATGCGGTGTATGAGGACCCGCGCACAGGCTGGCGTTGGGAAGTGCTGCACACGTGGAAAGGTAAGGCCGGCGAGGACAAGGACCGCTATGCGCGATGGTTCTGCCGCGTCAAGTCGCCCATTGTGCCTTATGGTGAGATGGGGGATGTTTACCGTTCCGATGTTTTAGACAACGCAATGTTGGTCGATGCCACCGACCAATGGCGCGCCGAATACGATTTGTAGGGAGAAAGAAACATGTCTGATGGGCGGCCTTCGGGCCGCCCTTTTTTATGCTAGGTCGGGCCGGCCTTCGGGCCGCCCTTTTATTATGGTCGGGTCGGGTCGGGTCGGGGTATAATGCACGGGGGGGACATGATGAAAAAGAACATCGAAGTTTCATAAATTTAGGGCGGCCCGACGGCCGCCCTTTTTTATTGGGCCGGAAACTAGGCTGGGGGACCAAACCCCCCAGCCTAGGACCTTGTCGTTTTCATCATAATATCGCCAACGCATTGGGGTAATCTTCCCTTGCGTCTGCGCGGCTTCCGTACGTGGCCACGGTGAAAGTTCCCTCGCCCGTTCCGTCGCACGTTTGGCAATCGCTTTCGCGAAAGGTTGCAACGCCCGTCTGGATTTCGCGGACGCCGCTACCTTCGCAGGTAGCGCACGCCATCACGATGATAAAGCTATTCATTGCACACGTTCCATTTCACGGATGGGACTGTTTTGAACATATGGCCCTTCAATTATTTTAGGCCCTTCACCATTGGCCGCCTTGTGCGCGTTCATGAAAACAGACAAATCGCGATCCTCTTCGAGGTACAGCGTATCCCCTAGCCGATATGAATATCGGCTAAAGTTAGAAGGCTTTAGGCCTAGCGCTTCGCAGTCGCCTAGTGGCACCTCAAGCCACCCGTGGGCTGCGTCTGCATGGAATTTATAAGACATTGTCTTCCCTTCTGTTGTTGACATCCAGATAGTACTGCCATATTATCCCATAGTCAACAACAAACAGAGAAAGGGAGAGTTATAGGATGGAGATAAAGTCTATCAAATACTGGGTAACCATGACCGACAAATTTATGTCTGGATGGGGGCTTGCCCGAGGCACGATCAACAAATTGGTGATTGCTTGTGATACCTATGAACAAGCCGAGATTATAAAGCGGGTTGCTAACGGTAGATCAGAAATGAAGCATGTAAACATCTGCCTTCGTAAACCGTCCTACCCTAGATATCTCGTTAGTTGGAAAAATTACGACGATATGCCGGGTTGGCGTTAATCGACCCCATCGGGTCGGGATCGGGGTGGCCTTCGGGCCGCCCTTTTTTATGGTCGGGTCGGGTCGGGTCGGGTCGGGGCCGGCCGCCGGCCGCCGGCCGCCGGCCAGGGGCCGCGGCCCCTGGTAGACGTATAGTCTAACCAAGTTAACGGCCGGCGCCTCTCAAAAGCGTCAAGTTTCCGATAATAAAAACTGCGCTTGGCGGTGTCGCCTGATCCCGTTAATTCGCATCAAATGCAAATTAATTACGATATAGGCTTGACGTATCGTGGGATCTCATGGTATAACATGCATGTTATAGACACAAACAAGGGAACAAAATAATGACTTTCAAGATAGACTTGGTTAAAGCAGTAAAAACTCAGGAAAAAATCAAAGCGTTGCAAGCTGAAGTAAACGCATTCAAGGAAACTTATTGCCATATGTTGGATGAAGAAAACCCAGTGGAAAAACTGGAAACTGGCGAGAAGTTTTACTTTCGTAAGGCTGTGGATGCAAAAGGCCCGCATGGGGCCTTAAAACAAGACGAAGCAATTGCTTGGTTTCGTCAGGCAATACAGCAAAAGTTGATCACGCGACATGCTTTTGAAAAGCTTACAAAACCCCACAAGGGACGCAAAGCGTCTTATGTGGTTTCAGGAGCTCAGTAGCAACCATAGGGCGCGGCATCCCGCCGCGCCCATTACTTCAAAGAGGCAAAACATGGATGACCAGCAAAAACATTTAGCCGAACTCTTCGCGAAGCTCATGGACACGCCAGACCATGACGACAGAGAACGCATGATCGAGGACGAGGCATGCCGTCATAAGGAGAGTATTCGCGAATTGGCGCAAGAGAACGCCGACCTGAAGCTGGCGCTCTGGGAATATGAGAATAATTATCGGATGGGGGTGAAAGAGTGCCGACGGCACGGTCATCGCGACACGGGTCGCGGCGTCTGCGCCACGTGCGGCACGTTTCTAGAGCCTTGGGAAAAGGCTTATGATTTTGAAAATAAGAGATGGAAGCGGTGAGTAGCAAACCGCTCGCAAGGGAACATAGCTGATCGGGCTTAGGTACTTAGGGCGATGGTCGATTGATCATCGCCCTACCGACCGTCGGGCTTCGGCCCGGCGGCCGCCCGGCCGAGCGGAGCGAGGACGGAAGATAGTGTTCCGCGGATATAATTCGGTGTATCTGTCATTTAGGCCCCCCTGTTGTTTTTGAACAAAATCGCCTACAATTTTTCACATATATAATTTCATTTGGAGATTGTCATGTTGACGGCGTCTGATGAGGTTTTGCGTGAGATTCTTGCATTGGAGCAGGCGCGCAATGTTTTGGAGATACGTGAGCGCGCGCGGGATGACTTCATGGTTTTTGTTAAGCATGTTTATGATGGTTTCATTGAGGGGAGTCATCACAAGCAGGTAGCGAAGCAATTTGAGAAGTTGTCCGTGAACCGCGGTTCGAGGATCATTGTCAACATGCCGCCTCGTCATACGAAGAGTGAGTTTGCGAGTTATTTGTTACCTGCGTGGTTGATTGGGAAGAATCCTGCATTGAAGATCATTCAGACGACGCACACGGCTGAGTTGGCGGTTAGGTTTGGTCGTAAGGTTCGTAATTTGATGGAGACGGAGATATATCGGCAGATATTTCCTGACGTTGATTTGAAGGCGGATTCCAAGGCGGCGGGTCGTTGGGAGACGGGTCAGGGTGGCGAGTATTATGCGGCGGGTGTTGGTGGTGCGATCACGGGTCGCGGTGCTGATTTGTTAATTATTGATGACCCGCACTCGGAGCAGGATGCGTTATCCGAGACGGCGATGGAGAATGCGTATGAGTGGTATACGTCTGGTCCTCGCCAGCGGTTACAGCCGGGTGGATCTATTGTTGTTGTTATGACGCGTTGGTCTTTGAAGGATTTGACGGGGAAGTTGATCCGGGCGCAGGCATCTGATGTGATGTCGGATCAGTGGGACATTGTTGAGTTTCCGGCGATATTGCCGAGCGGCAATTTGTTATGGCCTGAATTTTGGAAGAAGGACGAGTTGTTACGGGTCAAGGCATCGTTGTCCTTGAGCAAGTGGAATGCTCAGTGGCAGCAGAACCCTGTTGCTGAAGAGGGTGCGATTATCAAGAAGGAGTGGTGGAACAAGTGGGAGAAGGAGTCGATACCGCCTGTTAGTTATATAATGCAGAGTTATGACACGGCGTTTAGCAAGAAGGAGACGGCGGATTATTCGGCTATTACGACTTGGGGTGTATTTCAGCCGAGCGAGGGCGGTCCAGACAACCTTATATTGATGGATGCGAAGCGGGGTCGCTGGGATTTTCCGGAGTTGAAGGAGACGGCATTAGAGGAGTATAATTACTGGGAGCCTGACATGGTTTTGATTGAGGCGAAGGCTACTGGTACCCCGCTCACGGACGAGTTGAGGCGGATAGGGATACCGGTTGTAAATTATACGCCGTCCAGGGGCAACGACAAGCATACGCGGATGCATTTGGTTGCGCCTATGTTTGAGTCTGGGCGGGTATGGGCACCTGACAAGCGTTTTTCGGAGGATGTTATTGATGAGTGTGCGGCATTTCCGAATGGGGACCATGATGATTTCTGCGATTCTATGACGATGGCGCTTATTCGTTATCGCAAGGGTGGTTTTGTAAGCCTTGACACGGACGAAGAAGACGAGGAGGTTTCGAATGTGTTAGCTTTTCGTCAGTATTATTAGTTTTAACTGCAAGGAGTAAGGTATATGGAGTGGATTAAGACGCGGATGCAGGAGCCTTCGAGCTATGCTGCTTTGGGCGGCGTTGTTATGGGGGTTGGCATTTTGATTTCGCAGCCGCCTGTTATTGTTATTGGCATGGTTGGCGGTGTTATTGGCTTTGTATTGAAAGAGAAAGGCGTTATTTAAGTCTGTGTACGGGGCGGGGCCATGCCGGATGGAAGTAATGTTTCGATAATCGATGTTTTTAATGCGGCATGGCCTATCCTGGTTGCTATTATTGGGCTTATAATCGTACTCGCCAAGATGCATGGTGACTTGGAGGTGTTGAAAGACAAGGTTAATGTCTTGTTTGAACTTTGGAACACGAAGAAATGACGCAAAAGAAGCTCGAGAGGAGCGGTCGTTACAAGGATTCGGACCTTGATGGCGATGGTGTTGTGTCAGACACGGACCTTGCGGCGATTGAGGCCATTGAAACGGCTGAGAAGATGAATGCCCAGCGTCATATGGCGTGGTGTGCTCTTGCGATCATGGCTGGGATGACGGGTCTTTTGTTTTTTGTGGTAAGTGAGAGTAGACTGAAGTCTATAAGTGACCTTTTGGGGCTTGCATACATAGCTTTTTCCGGGGTTACATGCGCTTATATGGGAATGAGTGCTTATATGAGCCGGAAATAGGTTGGATTTATGATAATATCGCTTTTAGGGACAGCCCTGGGCTTCGGAACGTCCATAATTCCGGAAATTTTGGGGTATTTCAAGCAGAAACAGGCAAATGAGCAGGAAATTGCTCTTTTAGAGGCAAAAGCTAGGTACGCAGACAAGCTTTCGGAGCTCAAAATAAAGGAATTGGACGCCGAGGCGGATATTGCCGAGGCAAAAGGGATTTATGAGCATGACCGGTCTATTGACGCTGGAGGTTTTGTCAACGCTCTCCGGGGTTCTGTTCGCCCTGTCCTTACTTACGCCTTCTTTTTGCTGTTTGCGACGATCAAGGGCGTCACATTGTACAGTATGGTGAGTACGCAGGGCATGGACTTGTCTGCGGGTCTGGTTGCTATCTGGGACCCGGAAACTTCTGTTATTTTTTCTTCTATCCTTGCGTTTTGGTTTGGTTCACGTAGCATGAGCAAGGCGCGTGCGTGGCAAGCCGAGAAAGGTAAGTAAACCATGGCCGATGAACCGGTTTCCTTGATCGATGGCGGGATGCCCTCTCAAGGGATGCCTTTAGGTGGTATATCCGAGGAGGAGATTGAGGTTGAGGAGATAGAGGAGCCTACTGACATTGAGGAGCAGGAAGACGGTTCTGTTGTTTTGAACTTTGAAGAGATGCTCACGGAGCAGTTACAGGCTGAACCGGATGCAAATCTTGCCGAGGTTTTGGACGAACGTGTTCTGATGGATGTGTCTTCGGAGCTTGTTGGCTATTATGAGGATGACAAGGCTGGTCGTCAGGAATGGGAGGACGCTTATACGGAGGGTCTGGATCTTCTGGGCATTAAGTATGAGAGTCGCGAGGAGCCGTTTCGCGGGTCCAGTGGCGTTACGCATCCTGTTATTGCAGAGGCGGTTACACAGTTTCAGGCGCAGGCATACAAGGAACTTTTACCGAGTTCCGGTCCTGTTCGCACCCAGGTTGTTGGTGCAGCGACCCCGGACGTAGAAAGTCAGGCCAGACGCGTTCAGGAGTTCATGAATTTTCAGATTATGAATGTCATGGACGAGTACGATCCCGAGATGGACCGTTTACTGTTCTATCTTCCGTTGGCGGGTAGTGCGTTCAAGAAGGTTTATTTTGACGACATTCTGGACAGGGCGGTTTCCCGTTTTGTTCCCGCTGACGATCTTCTGGTTCCGTATAACGCGGCGGATTTATCTTCGGCATCTCGCATCACTCATGTTATTCGCATGAACACGAACGATGTTCGGAAGTTCCAGGCTGCCGGATTTTATCGTGATGTTGATATCATGTCGTATGAGGACGATGATGAGGTTCGCGAGAAGGAGCGCGAACTCATCGGTATTGAACGGACGGGCGCTGATGATCAGGATTGCACGTTGCTCGAGGTTCATACGGATCTTGATTTACCGGGGTTTGAGCATGTTCATCCTTTGGATGGCGAAGAAACGGGTATCAAGCTTCCATACATTGTTACGATAGACGAGGGAAGTTCAAAGGTTCTGTCTGTTCGCCGCAACTGGGTTGAGGGCGACGAGTACTACAAGAAGGTTCAGTACTTCACTCATTACAAGTTTTTGCCGGGTTTAGGCTTTTATGGGTTTGGTCTACTTCACATGATTGGCGGTTTGGGCCGGTCAGCAACTTCAATTCTGAGGCAGTTAATTGATGCAGGCACTCTCGCCAATCTTCCTGCTGGCTTTAAAGCTCGTGGCATTCGTATTCGTGATTCTGATGAGCCTCTTTCTCCTGGTGAGTTTCGCGATATCGACGTTCCTGGTGGCGCCCTTAGAGAAAGTATCATGCCACTTCCGTACAAGGAGCCCAGCCAGACGCTGATGTCGCTTTTGGGCTTTGTTGTAGAAGCAGGGCAGAGGTTCGCGGCGATTGCCGACATGCAGGTTGGCGATGGCAACCAGCAGGCAGCGGTGGGAACGACAGTTGCACTTTTGGAACGTGGATCGAAGGTAATGTCTGCGATTCACAAGCGACTGCATCACGCGCAGAAGCAAGAATTTAAGATGTTGTCTCGTGTTTTCGCGGAATCATTACCGCCAATGTACCCGTACAATGTTCACGGGGGCGAAACATCCATAAAACAAGCGGATTTTGATGAACGTGTCGATGTTATACCAGTATCAGATCCGAATATCTTCTCCATGTCGCAACGGTTGGCGTTGGCGCAAACACAGTTGCAGTTGGCGCAAGCCAGCCCGGAAATGCATAATCTTTATGAAGCGTATCGCAGGATGTACGAAGCGATTGGCGTTCATAACATTGAAGCGTTGCTTCCGGCGCCGCAACCGCCGCAACCTGTAGATCCGGGTGTCGAGAACGCATCTGCGCTAACAATGAAGCCTTTGCAGGCGTTTCCCGGCCAGAATCATGATGCACATATAATAACACACGTTGCTTTCATGAAAACGCCGATGGTAATGACGGCACCTCCTGTTCAGGCCATGTTACAATCTCATTTGAGCGAACATATTGCTCTGAAGGCACGGCAAGAGGTTGAAATGCAGATGCAGCAGGTGCAACAACAGGCCATGCAGGTGCAACAGGCGATCCAGATGGGTCAAATTTCACCTGAGATGGCCCCGCCGATGCCACAAATGGGTGATCCAGAGTCGATGGTTGCTGATTTGATTGCCCAGTACACGCAAGAAGTGATGGCGATGCTTATGCCGCCGGATCAGGGGGATCCTTTGGTAGAGCTTCGCGCCAAGGAACTGGATATCAAGGCTTCCGACATACAGCGTAAGGCCGAAGAGTTTGATCAGCGTCTGCTGTTTGATGTTGCGAAGGAGAAGACCAAGGAAGAGTTGGCCGCAGACAAGATCGACTCGCAAGAGGACATTGCCCTGTTACGGGCGGAGGTTAATCGTGAGCGCATTGAGCAAGGCGCCGCAGGAAGAGGGAACTAGATATGTCCCTTAAAGAACTTAACAAGTTTATAGAAAAACAAAAAAGAATCCGAAAAGTCCGATATGGAAAGAAACTTGGAAAGATGTCAAGGGGCGACCTTCAAAAGCATCTCAAGGCTCTGCCTGGGACTGTGAGAACAAACCCTAATTTAAACATGGCTACCTTGGAATTTCTGAGACGCAGTGACAGCGGTGTAGCACGTAAAACAAGAGTGTTTTAATGGCCATTTCCCGCGCCCAGACTTCCAAGCAGCTGACCGGCGGAAAGCGCAGGCGCAAGAGCACGATTCGGAAGGCTAAGCGCAAAAGTAAGATTAGGAAGGTGCTAAAAGAACATAAAGAGGGTAAGTTACGGAGTGGAAGCAAGAAGGGTCCAAGGGTTAAGAGTAGGAAGCAGGCTATTGCGATAGCTTTATCTGAGTCTCGAAGGAAGAGGGCGTAATGTTTCACGTGAAACAAAATGGTTAAAAAAAGTATGGTTGATCAGATGTCCGACCAGCTGGGCGTCACAGAACAGAAAGCAGGTGGTCTTATGCGTAGAGCCAGTATGATGAATGACATGAGTGGGGCGCCCGGCATGGGTGGCTTTGAGATGAACCGCGACATGGGCGGAACGGTCATGGTTGTGCGCCTTGGGCGGATGTCCCCTGTTCGGTATCGTCCTGAAGAGCGTGACGAGGACAGTTCTTTGATCAAAAGCACGGAGAACCAGGTTCGCGCTCGTCACTTCAACAATAACGGCGGAAAGGGGACTTTCTAATGGCTGGGTATATGGATCAAGTTGAAAAAGCGAAAACTTTTGCAGAGTTTAAAAAACTGAGCCCAAATACAAAAATTACTGCTGCTGGGTTTAGAGATCTCAAAAAAAGGGGCCGAAAAAAAGGGGCCGAAAAAATGTTGTTGGAGGGTTTTCGCACCATTTCAAATGATGAACAATTCATCAAGCGTAACGACGGCGGTATAGCTCGTAAGACGAGGACTTTCTAATGCCTATGAAAGATGGAAAGCCTATTCCGTATCAGGACGGTGGGGGCGCAAGAAAACCCACCAATGCCGAGGTTGTTGAAGCCGTTTTTATCCGTGCTGATCCTGAAGAACCCAAGGATTCTGCAAGTCGTAAGTGGGCGAAGGGCGTCGTAGCTAGGGCCACTTCAAAACAAAAAAAATCAGCGCACAAAAAATTAGACAGTGCGGATCCTGAAATGGATAAGGGGTCTAAGAAGGAGGCGCCCCCACCTAGGGGAATAATGCCAGAGTTTCTACGAAAATTCGAGAAGGGGCGCTCCAGTCCCCAGCCTGCGGAAGATAGGAATATGGGCGGTTTAATCATAGATGAGCTCGGCTATGAAAACGGTGGCATGAGCTACAGTGACCGCGGTCCCATCAAGTATTCCAAGGGCGGCGCGGTAAAAGGCAAAAACTTTAAGGGGTCTTTCTAGAACATGGCCGACCCAACGACTTTTGCTTACAACCTGTTACGAGCAATTGAAAGTCGCATAGAACTTACACAGGATGCGATCCTGCACGGCGCTCCAAAAGACATGGAGTCTTATCAAAGACTTATTGGAGAGCTTGAAGGCCTAGAATTTAGTCAACGGGAGATAAAGGATCTCCTGCAAACCACGGAGGACGAATGAGTAAGACCCTATACGTTCCAGACCACGTTATAGCGGCTAAGAAAGCCACCGAAGAGAAAGTTCTTGCGTCTGCTTATGTTAATAAAGAAGAGAAAGTTCTTGATCCTTCTCTTGTAAGCAAGAACATGAAGGACCGGCTACCACAACCCACGGGATGGCGTCTTTTGGTGATGCCCTACATGGGTAAGGCTACCACGGATGGCGGAATCCATATTCCTGATTCTGTCCGAGACAGGGAAGCCTTGGCGACGGTAGTCGCGTATGTTTTGAAGGTCGGCAAGCTGGCTTACCAAGACCCTTCAAAATTCGGTGATGGCTACCACCGCGATTGGTGCAACGAAGGCGATTGGGTGTGCATTGGTCGATATGCCGGTGCCCGTTTTAAGATTGATGGCGGAGAGGTCCGTATTATCAATGATGACGAGGTCATAGCGACCATCCTAGAGCCCGACGACATTAAGCACATCTAGAAAGAACCCATGGAGAACGACCATGCCTAACGAGACGAAGATTGACGTTGGCGACAACGATGAAGACCCTACGGAAGTAAATATTTCACCTCAAGAAGATAAGGAAGAGGCGCCTTTGTCGGCATCCCCGGATGTAGTAGAGGAGGACGACTCTTCGGGTGAGCTTGAACAATATAGCGCAGGCGTCCAGGGGCGGATTAGCCAACTGACCAAGCGTTTTCGAGAGGAGGAGCGCCAGAAACAGACAGCGATTGAGTTTGCTGAAAGCGTTCGCCAAGAAAACGAAAACCTCAAACAACGCATTACCGTTCTTGATGAGGGGTATATGGCCCAGTTTGACGGCCGCGTTTCAAGTGAGCTTGATTCGGCTAAACAAGCCCTTCGAGAAGCTCATGAAGTGGGCGATGTTGACAAGTTGGTTCAGGCGCAGGAAGATTTAGCTAACCTAACGGTGCAAAAATCCAGTGCAAATGTCGCTCGTAGTAAAAAAGAGAACCGCGTTGAGACACCTGCACCACCACCGTTGCCGCCTCAACCGGCCCAACCACAGCCCCAACCGCAGGCAACGCCTGACCCAAAGGCCGAAGCATGGGCTTCGGAGAACACTTGGTTTGGCAATGATGAGGTCATGACCTACGGTGCCTTTGGCATACATCGTAGATTAGTTGAGGATGAAGGATTTGACCCCAACTCAGATGCGTATTATGCTGAACTAGATTCTAGACTTAGGGATGAGTTTCCAAACAAACTTGATTCTAAGTCAAAAACCAACGGGGGAAGAAAGGTTGCGTCGGCCGAATCTTCCGCTTCCCGCAAAAGGACTGGACGGAAAACTGTGCGGCTAACCCCATCTCAAGTTGCTATAGCTAAGAAGCTTAATGTGCCGCTCGAGGAATATGCAAAATATGTGAGGGACTAGCCATGACTACTGAGAACACATCTCGCGAAAAGTCTACGAGAACGCCAAGAGCCAATCAAACTCGTGCAAGGCAAGCACGCAGGGAACCTTGGAAGCCACCGTCCATGTTGGACGCGCCGCCGCCCCCAGAGGGCTACAAGCATCGATGGATTAGAACTGAAGTGATGGGTTTTGATGACCGCAAAAACGTAGCAGCACGATCTCGAGAGGGATGGGAACTGGTGCGTGGTGATGAGTACCCGGATTTTGAGGTTCCGACCGTTGAGGATGGTAAGCACGCTGGTGTTATAGGTGTAGGTGGTCTTCTGCTTGCAAGAGTTCCGGTTGAGATTGTTGAGGAGCGCGATGCGTATTTCCGCAACATGACAAACAATCAGATGGCGGCTGTTGATAACGACCTAGCTCGTGAACAGCATCCGGCAATGCCGATTAACAAACCTGATCGGCAATCTCGTGTAACTTTTGGAGGTCCTCAGAATGAGGACTAGGAGAGAACATGGCTAACAGTAATGGAAGCTTTGGTCTCCGCCCTCTAAGTAAGCAGGGCGGGGCCTCAAACTCCACTGGTATGACCCAGTACTCTGCCTATGAAATCGCGAATGGAAACACCAACAAGCTGTATCACGGCGAACCCGTGATTCCGCTTTCTACCGGTTATATCGACGCCCCTGGCGCCGCGGCCGGTGGTACGGTGGGTCTTTTAGGTGTGTTTCAGGGGTGCGAGTATGTGTCCAGTACCACTGGTAAGACAGTTTGGAGTAACTACTGGCCCGGTTCCGGGGCAGACTCCAATCATCCAGTAAAAGCGTTTGTCAACGATGACCCGATGCAACTTTATGTTATTGCAACGGATGCTTCGTGGACGAGCAAGGCTACGGCACGCGCCGCAGTTTTTGCTAACGCTAATTTCTCAACTGCGATCACTGGCACAGACGCCACAGGTGTTTCGCTGGGCCGCCTTGCGATCAGTACGATTGCAACTACGGCAGCCTTGCAGATGCGTGTTGTGGGCTGGGTCGATGATCCAGAGAACGCTGATTTTTCGGCGGCTGGGATAGGCGCAATTGTTCGGTTGAACAACCACTTCAATAGCAACAATGGTGCTATTGCTGCTGGTACACCTTCAACCACTGGCGTATAGGAGGACTGAAAAATGGCTATTAGTAGAGCCCAACTAGCTAAAGAGCTAGAGCCTGGTCTCAACGCCCTTTTCGGCCTTGAGTATGCCAGATATGACGACGAGTCGTCAGAGATTTATGATACTGAATCTTCAGAACGTGCTTTTGAAGAAGAGGTGATGCTCTCTGGTTTCGGTTCGGCCCCTGTTAAAGCAGAGGGTTCGGCCATCTCGTTTGATGACGCGCAAGAAGCGTACACCGCCAGGTATACGCATGAGACGATAGCCTTGGCATTTTCCATCACGGAAGAGGCCATTGAGGATAATTTGTATGATCGTCTTGCGTCACGTTATACGAAAGCTTTGGCACGTAGCATGGCCAACACCAAGCAGGTGAAGGGCGCCGCTACGCTGAACAACGCTTTTGATAGCACCTTTACGGGCGGTGATGGTAAGGAGCTTTGTGCGACGGACCATCCTCTCGTTAACAACAACGACCTTCGTAACGAGCCCAGTACAGCTGCTGATTTGAACGAAACCAGCCTTGAAAATGCTCTTATCGACATCGCAGCTTTTGTCGATGAGCGCGGCCTCAAAGTATCGGTTCGTGGTCAGAAGTTGATCATTCCACCAGCCCTGCAATTTGTTGCAGATCGTTTGTTGGAATCCACCCTTCGTCCAGGCAGTGCCGACAACGATGTTAACGCCATGCGGAACATGGGTATGCTTCCGCAGGGTTACGTTGTTAACCATTATCTGACGGACACGGATGCGTTCTTCGTTAAGACGGATGCACCTCGCGGTTTCGTTCATTTTAAACGTATGCCGATGTCCACGAAGATGGAAGGTGACTTTGATACGGGCAATGTTCGTTTCAAGGCTCGAGAGCGTTATAGCTTCGGGTATTCCGACCCACGTTGTGTTTACGGATCTCCGGGTGCGTAAATAAATAAAGGAGGGAAGTCTTTAGGGGCTTCCCTCCACTTTATGGTATTTGTTATGTAATTTACTCTGGGAATCACATAACCCTAGCGACTGCCCCAGCAGACGCTTACGAAGACGCTAGGGCCAATCTCTCGTAAGGAGGAAGCCAACAAATGGCTAATACGACATTTAACGGTCCTGTTCGGTCTGAAAATGGTTTTGAGCAAATTAGCGTCAATTCCACTACAGGCGCGGTGACGACTAATTGGGATGTAGACACTAGCGGTAACGTAGTAACTACCGGATATGTTTCATCTTATGCCAACATCGTTTCGATTGAGGATGCGACTTATACGGTTGCTACGACGCAATCTGGCGCAGTCTTTACTTTGAACCGTGCGGCAGGAATTGTTGTCACGCTACCAACGGCGGCAGCAGGTCTACAATACACCTTCATTGTAGGCACGACCTTTACAGGGGCCGGTCAGATCAATACGCAGAACGCCAGTGATCTCTACTCTGGTTTTGCTCAAATATTTGACAATGGAACGGCGGGTGACACAAACACCTTTATTCCTGATGCCAGCAACGATGATACGATAGACCTTGGTTCGATAGAACAAGGTTGGCTTGTTGGCGGCATTATTCGTCTAAAAGCGACAACAGCTGCTGTGTGGCACTGCGAAGCATTCCTCTCTGGCGATGCCACTTTAGCAACGCCGTTTGAATAGTTAGTGTTGGGGGGGCGGTAGTCCCCCCAATTTCTAGAGGAGGTTTATATGGCTGATGCTGTTACAGCGACGACAGTACAGGACGGAGATCGAAACGCTGTTATTTACTGCACGAACACCAGCGATGGAACGGGAGAATCTGCCGTTACAAAAGTTGATGTTTCTGCTTTAGCTTCGCGGCAAGACGGCGCGGCTTGTACGGGTGTCCGAATCAAGAAGATATCCTTCTCTAATGTAGGGATGGGTGTGAAGGTTTTGTGGAATGCTTCCACGAACGTTATCGCCGCAGAACTCCCCGCGGATTATTCCGACACGTTAGATTATTCAGATATAAGTGGACTTCCCAACGTTGCAGCTTCTGGCGGAAAGACGGGCGACATAAAACTTACCACTGTTGGTCATAGCAGCGGAGACACCTATTCGGTAGTTCTCTACTGCTTAAAAGAGTACTAGGTAAGTTAGATGGCGACCTCTGGATCTGTTGATTTTAACCTGGACATGGCCGAAATCACAGAGGAGGCCTTTGAGCGTTGCGGTCTGGAGTTTCGTACTGGTTATGATGCTCGAACTGCGCGGCGCTCATTAAACCTTCTCTTTGCGGAATGGGCGAACCGTGGTCTTAATCTCTGGACAGTCGAAGAGATTACGCAAACCCTTGCGCAACTATCGACCTCTTCTTCTGTGGCGACTTATCCTATAGGGGCTATAACGGCTACTGTTGGGGCTTCCACCAACCTTAGTGTGGGGGAAACCATAACAGGAGGGACCAGCAATTCTACGGCGTCTGTTATAACAAAGCCTTCCTCAACCACGATAACGGTTACCGTTCCTTCTGGGGCCTTTACCGCTGGTGAAACCATAACAGGTTCCAGCAGTGCTGCCAGTACTACAATCAGTGCTGACCCAAGTTTGGTGGACGCTCAGTCTGCGGTGGATGTTTTGGAAGCGGTTGTACGGCGTAGTGGATCGGACATTGGCATCAGTAGGATTAGTCGAGGGGATTACCTAGACACCCCTGATAAAACTACGCAAGGCCGACCGTCTCAGTTTTACATAGATCGTTTAATCACACCGACAATTACGATCTGGCCCTCTCCAGAAAACTCTACCGACCAACTTATTTATTACCGTATTCGGCGGATAGAGGACGCTGATGCAGGCGTTAATACCGCAGATATACCTTTTAGGTTTTTACCGTGTCTTACCGCTGGCTTGGCGTATTATCTGTCCATGAAAAAGGCGCCCCAGTTACTGCCGACACTCAAAGCCGTTTATGATGAAGAATTCATGCGTGCTGCTAGTGAGGATTCTGAACGGACAGCGTTGAGATTAGTTCCCAGTTTTTCTTCGTTGAGTGTTAGGTAATGCCTAGATATGCCTCTGGTGTACACGCATTAGGTATATCGGATCGTTCTGGAAGAGCGTATCCGCTACGGGTAATGCTGAAAGAATGGAACGGTAGTCTCGTTGGGCCTGATGAATACGAGTCTAAGCAACCTCAAATAGAGCCCAAACGGGTTATTGCGGATCCCCAAGCTTTGCGTGACGCTAGACCAGATCGTATAGAACCGGTTGTTAGTGTTCTTCTGGCGCTAGATTCGTTTAGGTCTTCTGGCAGTGGTTCAGCCGTTATTACCGTGACGGAACCAGGACATGGTCGCAGTACAGGTGACACAGTCCGGTTTAGATCGGTTTTGGCGTTTGACGGATTTACTGGGAGCGTTTTAGAGCAATCTTCGGGTTATTCTATAACCAAGGTTTCGGATAATACCTACACCTTTAGCGCCAGCAGCGGAACGGCAACAATCGGAAACGTGGCCGGGGGAGGTGGGCTGGCTTCGGCTGGTCCCGTCACTCTGTCTTCGTAATAGGGGTGTTTTATGGCATTCACGTTTACAACACTTAAAACGGCTATCCAAGATTACGTTCAGAGCACGGAATCGACCTTTGTTAGTCAGTTGCCGCGGTTCATCATTAATTCCGAAGAGCGGATTCTAAAAGAATGCCAGTTAGACGTTTTTCGTAAGAATACACAAGGCACGCTAACATCTGGAAACGCTTTTCTAGCGAAGCCGAGTGACTTCCTAGCTCAGAACTCCTTGAGCGTCATAGTCTCTTCGAGCAAAGGGTTTCTTTTATACAAGCAAGTGACAATGTTGCAGGATTACACGCCTGATCCCGCAACCACGGGTGTTCCTCTTTACTACGGTGATTTCGATCAAGACACGTTCTTGATAGCTCCGACTCCTGATTCAAACTATACCGTGGAGTTGCATTATTTCTACCGGCCGCAATCCATTACAGAATCGTCCGACGGCACAAGTTGGCTTGGGACAAACGCAGAGTTGGCGTTGTTGTACGGTTCTCTTGTTGAGGCCTATACCTTTTTGAAGGGGGAACCAGATCTTCTAGGTCTTTATAACCAGCGTTATGGGGAAGCGTTGCAATGGTTAAAGAACCTTGGAGAAGGCTCACAGACACGCGACCAATATAGATATGATCGTGTCCGAAGGGGCGTTGCGTAATGAGGAATAAAGATCTATTTGCGCAACTGTCGAGCGACGATTGGGTAGACAGTGAGCCGTCTACCTACATACGGAGTTATTATGGCTGACGACCAACAAGATAACGTGTACCCCGAAGGTTATGATCCTGCGGTAAATTTAGCTGACGTAGAATTTACGGCGGCAAGGGTAAACGACACTTATTTTAATCCTTTAAGTTACCTGGGGTTTCGGGCTTTAGCAAAAAGACATGGGGGGGAATACGCCAAGGCCGATCTTTCAAAATTCTATTCCCCTGTGATGGCAAGTCGCGTTCCGAAAGGTACTAAAAACCAAACCCCTCAAATCATGGGGGACCATCCGAAAATAAGGATATATGGTACGGATTGGAGGGGATTATATACTTCTAAAGAGGGTAAGGTTCGTGTAAATACTACCGATTTTTTGGATTTGTATCATAGCGGCGCAGCCGGAAAACTTACCCGAGAAGAAGCCTCAAACCTCCAAAGGACAGACATTAATAGAGCAGAATCACATGAGTTTGGTCACGCGGGATTTAAACACCTGAAAAAACAAGGAAAGTTGCCACAGGGGAACTTTGCGGAAGAAGATGTAATGAAGGTGCTTGATTCTGTACAGTTTTACAAGAGGCTAAGAACCCCAAGACCAGTTCAACCCGCTAGGGAAAAGTTAAATTTTAAAGAGAGCAGTTTAGTAAGTTGGCCCATAGCGCGGATTGCTATGGGGGTTGTATCTCATCAAGAAAATATCCCGTACCCCTACAGTAAAAATCTTAGCCACAAGGAAAAAAGATGGGTTAATTACATAGTTGATTTAATCGCTGCGGCTGAGAATGAATTAGCCCAACAGTCTCGTTTCCCGCCAGAATCGACAAAAGAAAGAAATCCAGAAAAAAGGGCTCACGGCGGTTTTGTAGATAAACCTTTGTACGATAGGGACCCTTATGACTGATCATTCACATTTAGACAGCCGTCATGTTGCTATTGTAGGGCTAGGAAGCACACAAGGGATTTTCACTTCTTCCGTCGCTAATGGAAAAATATTTGATGAAGTGTGGGCTATTAATTCTATGATGGTCCCAATAAAACATGATCGTGTTTTTATGATGGATCCTGCTTCGCGTTTTCTTGACACAGAAGATGCCGGAGCGCAAACAAAAGCAATGCGTAAAATCTTAGATAGCCATCCTGGCCCTATATACACTTGTGTATTAGATGATCGTGTCCCTGGAGCAGTATTGTATCCTCTCGAAGAAGTAGTTAAGGATACGGGACTTTGCTATTTTAACAACACGGTTCCCTATGCCATAGCTTTCGCTATTTATCATAAGGTTAAGAAGCTCTATTTATACGGGATCGACTACTCCTATAAGTCTAACTTGGTTATGGCGGAGGCAGGAAGGGCTTGCACAGAATTTTGGATTTCAACGGCTATTGCTCGTGGTATAAAAATAGAAGTAGCCCAGGATTCAACGCTTTTAGACACAAATGTTCCAAATGAAGAAAAACTTTATGGGTATCATAGACTAGAAGATCCACTTGTGATGTCTGTTGAAAATGGCGGCTTAACCGTTTCTAGACAATCGGAAGCGGCCCCCCCAGAGCCCTCAGACGCTGAACCCATACTGTATGGCCGACACGATAAGGTAGCTAGCTTGCGGGAGGCGGGAAATGTTTGAGATAGATGCATCCCTCGCCTTGGGTAAGGTAGAAGTAGCGACGACTAGTAACAGAGGCTTTTCTGTGGATGAAGCGGCTCAAAGAGCCGTAGA
>Ga0098033_1000164_pt1 | contig 33619 bp, 33 predicted proteins | sample 1_EtaG_FD_75049 | JGI IMG/M metagenome (GOLD analysis project Ga0098033, IMG submission 75049) | Marine viral communities from the Subarctic Pacific Ocean - 1_ETSP_OMZ_AT15124 metaG | ecosystem: Environmental > Aquatic > Marine > Oceanic | place: Pacific Ocean | collected 2015-01-07
ACTGCTCATGTTTCTGCTCACACAAACAAGAAATACATCATGGCACTTAGGCCGACTTTCGAAAGCTATCGGCACCTGTCTAGCCATTACGCATATTCCTCTAGTCTTGATTTCGACAAGGGGTATCAAGAGGTTAACCTGATTTGTGTTCCATCTATTTTTTACGGCTCTTCTATCAAGAGGGGCTCTGTGAATTTGTCCTATTACGTGTCTGGCACGCTCGCAGCACAACTATCAGACAAAAATGCAAATGGTGAACTGATACAGGTTAGCGGCTCCACGACTGGTGATGTTGCGGGGGTGGTACTGTATCACGAGGGGATTGTTGCTCTGACTGGTTCTTGGGATATAGACACAGAGCACGCCGAAGAATATACGGTTACGATTGGTGAGGAAACGCCAAAGTGGCTTAACTTCGGCACCGGCATGCCATATGTTGGCTCTGGCACTCCTGTATCATCGGTATCCTCTAGCTACGAAATGACGTTTGAAGGCACCACGTCCATCCCAACAATGACGATGTTCGCCCATGCCTCTCGAGGGGAATACAACTATTCGAATAATCCGACATTCATGCAGTCGGGATCAGGCACGCCAGTGTTTTACAGCGATCGCACATTCCAAGAGTCGCGAGGGACTATCAAGAATATAGTCAAATCTAAATACGACAATTATTCAGCTTCTTTTGCGAAGCAGACATATATCTCGAAGATAGGTATATACGATGAAAACGAAAACTTGATAGCCATAGCTAGTCTAGCGAACCCTGTCAAAAAGACGGAAGACAGGAATTACACGTTTAAACTTAAGTTGGATTTCTAGGCAGTGAAACTTGCCAAGAGACATGAGCTGATGCTTCTGAGGCTTCGATATCTCAAGAAAGAATTGGAATTCACGGAAGAGACGGAGAAAGACGCTCAAGCAGCATTTTCTGTGTCCTTCAACAACACAGTGAGAAATCTGCAAGAAGGTGAACGGGACTTTCTTCATTCCGCTTTGGCACGAAAAGAGGAAATCAAGAAGAAGGCTGCAGCTAACTTCTCTGCCAGCAAGAAGAAGGTGAAAATAAAGCCAATCTCGAAGACGGAAAAACAGAGCAGGCAAGTCAAGAAGCTATTCAAGGAAGTTGCCAAAGCAAGTCACCCTGATGCTATTTTGGACGAAGAAGAGTCAGAGCAAGAAAAAAAGAGGGAATTGTTCAAGCAGGCACAGGAAGCATCTGAAAACTCTGAATATTTTGATTTGATTGAGGTTGCGGAAAAACTTGAAATGGAAATCCCAGAACCAACAGAGGAAGGTGTACTGCTTTTGAAAGAGTCAATATCAGGAATGAACGAAAAAATAAAGAAAATAAAGAAAACTTTTGCTTGGGTGTGGTATCATAGCGATAGAGAAAAGACACAGATAATGAGGAGATACCTTGAAACACTTAAATTTAGCAGTCCTAGGGCTTGACATCTCAACAAGCATAACGGGCGCAACAGTGCTTGACATGTCAGGGAACATCCTGTATAATAAAGCATGGGATACGAGAAACAAGAAAAAGTTCCCGTCACTATATCACAAAGCACAGTTCATCAAAGACAGGATTTATGACATCGAATCTAGTTTCATGATAAAAGAAGTGTTCATTGAACAATCACTTCAATCATTCAGATCTGGCTTCTCATCAGCCCAGGTATTGTCAATGCTCTCTCGCTTTAACGGAATCGTTTCTTGGACTTGCTTCGAAGTATTCAAGAAAGAGCCGGAAATGTTGGCAGCATCATCAGCAAGAAAGCGAGTTGGAATCAAGCTCGACAGAACAAAAGACACAAAACGACAAATATTGAATTTTTATCTTGACAAGAACCCCACCGCAGTGGTAGAATATACTCACAAAGGAAATCCAAAACCGCAATATAAAGACATTGCGGATAGTTGGGTTATTGCGAAAGCGGGTTTGGGAATATGTCTAGAACGAAGCATGATATAATTACGGATATCCTTGGCAACAGTTATTCTGTCAACGGAGAAAAACTATTTCAGTGTCCGAAATGCAACCATCACAAGAACAAGCTGTCTGTCAATTACGACAAGAATGTTTTCAAGTGTTGGGTGTGTGAGTATTCAGGGGTTGATATATTCAGGCTGGTTAAGAGATACGGCTCATATGATCAGCGGGATGCCTGGCTCGAGCTTTCCGGACGCATCGAAATAAACGAATTCGACAATCTTTTTGCACCAGTGGAGGAAGAAAGCCAGGAGCAGCGAATTTCTCTTCCGGATGAATTCCGCACTTTGACATCAAAAAGGTTGCCATCTTCTGCGAGGCAAGCAAGAAAATATCTTGCAAGCAGGGGAATAACTGATGAAGAGATTCTGCAGTGGAAAATAGGATACTGCTTGTCAGGCAGCTATGCCAACAGGGTTATTGTTCCGTCGTTTGACTCTGAGGGCTATGTCAACTATTTCGTGGCAAGGAGTTTCACAGAGGATTGGTATCGGTACAAGAACCCAACGGCATCAAAGGACATTGTGTTTAACGAGCTTTACATTGATTGGGACAAAGACATCGTCTTGACAGAGGGTGTCTTCGATGCGATACGAGCAGGGAATGCGGTGCCATTGCTCGGATCATCTTTGAACGAAAGATCCAAACTCTTTCAAAAGATAGTGTCTAGTGATGTTTCGGTTTATGTGGCATTGGACTCAGATGCTGAAAAAAAGGCTTTAAAGTTAATCAGAAGTCTGTTAGAATATGATATAAACGTGTACAGGATAAACATTCACCCTTTTTCGGATGTTGGTGAAATGTCAAAGGAAGAATTTGAACAAAGGAAAGAGAAAGCTGACTTTGTTTTGGAAGGAGACTATTTATTGTACCATACTTTGAGCTTATGAGGTATTTAATATGCAAATTACGAAAGAAAAACTGAAGACAATAATCAAAGAGGAGCTGATCAGGACTGCTGATATGAATCACCCAATCACTGAATCACAAAAAGCTGCTCTCGCCGCCCTTGCGGAACTCACCACCAACGATGCCGCCACCGTCATTGCGTTGTACGAAACACTCGCAGCCGAAAAAAACACTTGACAAGTCATTAAAAACCAGGTATAATCAAAAGGTAGATAAACTGGAGGAAGAATGACATTTAAAATCGCTCACATAAGCGATGTCCACATCAGGAACTATCGGTACCATGATGTTTATGAAGAGGTGTTTAAAAGCCTTTACGAATCTCTGCGAGAGATCAAGCCCGACATCATAATCAACACTGGCGACACCTGCCACACTAAGCTGCAGATATCTCCGTCCTTTGTCGACATGACACGAAGGATGTTTGAGGAATTAGCAGATATCGCACCTCATCACATAATCTTGGGCAACCATGATTTGAATTTGAGGAACCCAGCTAAGATGGATTCCATCTCTCCAATCGTTGCATGCTTGAAGCATCCGAACCTTCATTTGCATAAATATTCTGCAGAGGTTGAAGTCGCTCCAGGCATCGTCCTGAATGTGTTGTCAATACTGGATGAGGACAATTGGATTCAGCCAACCAACCCGGAAGCTGTCAACATCGCCTTGTTTCATGGTTCTGTGGCTGGTGTCAAGACTGATACTGGTTGGGTGATGGAACACGGAGACATCAACGTTTCGAAGTTCAAGGGCTTCGATTATGTGATGCTCGGGGACATCCACAAGACATACCAGAAGCTTGATGCTGGCGGTAGAGTCTGTTATCCTGGATCCTTGATACAACAAAACCATGGAGAGACAAATGACAAAGGGTATTTGTTGTGGGAGATAGAGGACAAAGAAAACTTCACTTGTCGGCATATTGAGCTTGAGAATCCGAAGCCATTTGTGACGATAGCTCTGACACCAAAGGGAAGAATACCGAAGCACACCTCGATAAAGCATGGCTCTAGGCTGAGACTGGTTTCAGAGAATAACTTGCCATTAGAAGCTCTGCGCAAGGCGATAGACGTTGCGAAACACAGGTTCAAACCGGAAAGTGTCACATTCCTCAACCGGGGGGCTGGCTCATCTGCCTCCATGGAGGAAGTCACGAAGAGCCTCAACAAGGAGAACTTGCGAGATATCACCGTACAGGAAACTCTCATGAAGGAATACCTGAAGGATCACCAAGTTGAAGAAGATGTACTGCAACGTGTGTTGGATTTGAATCGAAGATATAACGCATCCATTATTGAAAACGAGGAAGTCTCTCGAAATATCAATTGGAGCATCAAGAATGCCGAGTGGAACAACTTGTTCAATTACGGCGAAAACAACAAAATCAACTTTGCAAATCTGCACGGCTTGGTTGGGATATTCGGAAAGAATTATTCAGGAAAGTCTTCCTTGGTGGATCAGATGTTGTACACCATTTACAACTCAACATCAAAAAATGTTAGAAAGAATCTGGACTTAATTAATCAGAACAGAGACTGGGCAAAGGGCGTTGTCACCATTGGAGTAGGCGACAAAGAATACACCATAGAAAGGAGTTCTGAAAAATACACCAAAAGGCTTAAAGGGAAAGAGACTCAGGAGGCGAAGACGGATGTTGAGTTCTATAGCACAGATATGTTCGGGGATGTTACAACTCTCACGGGAGCGACTAGGAACGATACTGACAAGAACATTCGAAAGGTGTTCGGGACACTCGAAGACTTCCTGTTAACTTCTATGGCAAGTCAGATGGGTTCTCTGTCTTTTGTTAACGAGGGTTCGACTAAGAGGAAAGAGATTTTAGCAAAATTCTTGGATTTAGAAGTGTTCGAAATCAAATACAGGCTAGCCAAGGAAGACTCTCAGGAGTCAAGAGTTGTCCTGAACAGGCTCGAAGGGAGGGACTATGACAAGGAGATGCTGGATGTTGAGATAGAGCTGCAGAAGAGCATCATCTTGACAGAGCAAAATAAAGAAATTTGTGAGAAGCACAGAGAAGAAATACTTCAAGCATCTCAAGAGATGGACTCCATTCAGAACGATATCGAATCTGTGCCCGCTGAAGTAATAGACATACGTGCTTTGAGGAGCAGCATAGCAGAGACAGAATCAGAGATGGCTACTCTGGGCGGCATGAACAAGAAAATTGAGAATTCCTTGTTGGCCAGCCAGATACTATATGAGAAGGCAGAGACATTTTTGGATGGTTATGATATACAGGAATACCTCCTCAAGGATGAAAAGATCAAAGAAAAAACAGAAGAGCTTGAAAGTGTCCTTTCGGTGTTGAAGGAAGGGAAGACACGCCTTCGAACAAATAAGAAGAAGGTGTCTCTATTGTCGGAAGTTCCCTGTGGTTCTGAATATTCTCACTGCAAGTTCATAAAGGATGCATATGCTGCTGAAAAGTTGGTGGAGATAACGGAAAGGGATATTAGCATATACGACGAAAGAAGGGAGAGTTTGGTATCGAAGATAAAAGAATCTCATCCAGAGCAGGTTACGGAGTATCTGAATAAATATAATCAGGTTCTCGAAGAGAAGAATGCCTTGGCAAATGATATCAGCTCTAACCAGATTAGGTTCGAAAAGAACAGCACAAACCATCTTCGTCTTGAGATATCCCTCAAGGATATGAAGATAACAGCCCTTGAATATGAAGAGAACAGGGAGGCTATCGAAAATTTGGAAGGCTTGATAGATCACAGGAACAGACTGCTGAGCTTCAAGAGCGAAAGAAAGGAAGAGCTTGAAAATTGTTTGGAAGATACGGCACTTCTTCATCGACAGCATGGCTCTCTTGAAGAGAAGCTGAAGTCCCTCACCGAAAACAAACAGGAACTCGCCAAGGTGAGAGAAGAATATTCTGCATATGATTTATTGCAGACTTGCTATCACTCAAATGGAATATCATATGACATCATCAAAAGAAAGCTTCCGCTCATAAACACAGAGATAGCAAAGATTTTGACTGATGTTGTTGAGTTCGAGGTGTTTATCGAGAATGAGGAAAAGAAGCTCGACATTTTCATCAAGCATCCGAAGCACTTGCCTCGCCCAATGGAGCTTGGTTCTGGTGCTGAAAAGACGATAGCTGCCATGGCAATACGGCTTGCCTTGCTAACGGTGTCCAGCTTGCCAAAGCCTGATATCTTTATCTTGGATGAGCCAGGTACCGCTCTCGACGAGGAAAACATGGAGGGGTTCGTTCGAATCCTGGATATGGTGAAGAACTATTTTAAAACAGTTGTTCTGATATCTCATTTGGATGTCCTCAAAGATTGCGTCGATTCACAAATTATAATAGAAAAGAGTGAAGGTTTCGCTCATGTTGATGTATAATAGAGAAACAAGGAGACAATACAATGGTTGAGACAATAAAGGCATTTGCCGACAAACATGTTGAGAAGTTCATTTCGCGGAAATTCCTAGCTTGGGTTACTGCAACGGCAGCACTGTTCTTTGGTGTGCTAACAAGTGATAACTGGGTAGCAGTTACATTGGCTTACATCGGAACACAAGCTCTGGTAGATATGGCGACACAATGGAAACATGGACGCTCCAATGACAGTTCTATTTAAACTGAAGAAGGCTTGGGCATGGCTCGTTGCTCATTGGCAGGTGCCTGTCCTTATTGCATGGTCTGTGGTTGTTTGGGTTTTTGCTCGAAGGGATTATAACGCTGCCTTGAAAGTCATTGAAGCAAGGAAGGAGTCGTACGAGGGACGGATTTCCATTATCAAGGACAGCCACAATCGGGAGATACTGAAGAGGGACAAGTTGCTCAAAGAATTCAACGCGACACTCACACAGCTCGAGAGGGAGTTCGAAAAGAAGGAAAAGGTTCTGGAAGAAAAACATGTCAGGACTGTTCGAGAAGTTGTGGTAAGCTCCAAAAACAACCCAGAAGAGGTTCGTAAAAGGATAGAAAGTGAGTTTGGATTTACATATGTTGAATAAGGCACTAGCTTGTCTCTTGGTGTTGACAACTGTCGTACACGCTCAGCCAACAGTGTCGGGTGTTGAGATGCCCCCCGCTAGCTTCTCGTATGTTGAGAAGGGTGCGACTGTTAATTTGGATCCGGGTGCATGGTGTTATAATGCTGCAGCTAACGCAGTATTGATCACTTCTGCCACTCGCGCTAAGGCATCGTGTGAGTTGGAATCTGAATTCACCGTCTTGAAAGAGAAGGCAAAATACACACTAAAAATTGAACTCCTGAAGGCACGTGTCATTTCTTTGGGTGACACCCACGAAAAGGTTTTGAAAACGATGCAGATTGAAAATGAACGTTTGGCTGCTATAGCACTTGACAAGCCTGCGAATAAAAGCATGTGGTTTGTTGCCGGTGGCTTCACTGCAGGTGTTATAACGACTGTGTTGATATATTGGCTCACTGCCAGCTCATCGAGGTGAATAGCGATGTCATCTGACTTCAACAAAATAGCGAAATACGAAAAGGCTATAGCTGAAAAATATGGCAAAGAAGCCGTCGAAAACCCAAAGAAACATTGGACTCAGGAAAAAGAGAAGGAATATCTTGAACAGATGAAGCTGTTCTACAAGGCGATTGACGACAGAAAGAAGAAGTCTGAAAAAGAGGAAGTCAATGGCATTCTGATATCAAAGACGATACTGAGACGGGAGTCAAACAGAGAATGTCCTGTGTGCTCGCTATATTCCTTTAATCCGAAAGATGACTTGTACATGAATAGATATCAGTGCTGCTTTGAGTGCTACATCCAACATGTTGAGGGTAGAGAGGACAGGTGGTCGACAGGCTGGCGTCCTGAAATAGATTAGCTTAAATGTGTTTCGAATACTATTTATGGTGAGGTGTTCTGAATATGATGATTCTCGAGAAAGATTTGAAGAAAATTATAAGAGAGGAAGCAGCTTCTTTCCTGGCAAGTGTTGATACTCAGGAATTCAAAAGCATCCTGCTATCAATAAAGGACGAAATTTCATCCGGTATAGAGAAATTGGATTTAGATCTGGACTTGATATACAACGCACTGATAGGAAGCGGAGAAGACACCTTCACGACTCAGCTTGGCCAAGCGGTTGGCGGCAGAGCAATGCGAGCAAGGAAAAGCAAAAAGAACACCGATGATAATAAGGGAGCGGAGTAAAAATGGCTAGCACTTTGGAAATTATTAATGGCATATCACAGGTTATGTCCAACGTTCATGATGGAGCGGTTGATGCTGATGGGGAGCCCATCAAGGTGGGACTCAAACGCGAGGAAGGGCATCCAATCAACGATTCACGTGTTATGGACGGGTTTACCGCTAAGGTATATGGAAACAAGTTGTGTGTCGGGTATCATGCCGAGATCAACATCAAGGATGTCCATGACAAGGACTTTGAGCCAGACATCGAACAGATGATTGAAGACGTAGCCTCGTTCCTCAAGAAGGAATTCAAGAAGGTTACAGGCAGTGCCCTTTCTCTCAAGAAGGAAGGGGAACCGGAAATCCTCGTTCAGAACCTCTCTCGAGTTCGTTCAACCGTTGTTGCGAAGTCACACTATGTGATAGGGGGCATGGACGCGGAAGCGATTGGAGAGCCCAGCGAAGAGAAGTTGGATTCTAGCATCAAGAAGTGGCTCGATTTTGGCAAGGGAAAGAAAGCTCAAAACGACACCAGGAAGAAGGACACCTTCGATCATTTTGATGCCACAAACATCAAATCTGGTATTCGAAAGTGATTAATGGCATATCGTCTAACCAAAAAAGAAATGATGAAGGAGGTTGTCAAGTGTGGCAAGAATCCTGCTTATTTCATCGATTCCTATTCTAAAATAACCCATCCCCAAGAAGGCTTGATACCGTTCAAGCTATATGGCTATCAGAAAGATCTCCTCAAGAGTTATCAGGATCACAGATTCAATGTCATCCTCAAGGCTCGACAGCTTGGCATCTCAACAGTAACGGCATCGTATATTGTCTGGTTGATGCTATTTCATCGTGAAAAGAACATCTTGGTTGTCGCGACAAAGTTGCAGGTTGCAGCGAATCTGGTAAAGAAAGTCAAGCTTGCCATCAAGAATCTTCCAGATTGGCTCCGCATCGCAGACGTCAATATTGACAACAGAAACTCGTTCGAGCTGACAAACGGCTCACTGATTCGAGCATCCTCCACTAGCGGCGACGCAGGTAGATCTGAAGCCCTTTCGCTTCTCGTTGTTGACGAGGCAGCACACGTTGAGGGCATGGACGACTTGTGGACAGCACTGTATTCGACACTTTCCACTGGTGGGCGATGCATTGCGCTATCGTCTCCAAACGGTGTTGGCAACTGGTTCCACAAGGCATACACAGAATCTGAGGAGGGAAAGAACGACTTCTATCCAACGAAGCTGTTATGGGACGTTCACCCAAATAGAGATGCTGATTGGTACGAGAAAGAAACCAGGAACATGTCAAGAAGGGATATTGCTCAAGAACTTGAGTGCAGCTTCAACATGTCCGGCGAGACTGTGTTCCATGGCGAAGACATCCGAAGAATACTGGAAACCGTTCATGAGCCAAAGCACAAGACAGGGTTTGACAGGAATCTGTGGATATGGGAGGAGTTTCAGCAAAATGCCACATATCTGCTTTCCGCAGACGTGGCGAGGGGGGACGGGAAAGACTATTCGGTGTTTCATGTGTTCAAGCTTGAGACTATGGAAATCGTAGCAGAATACCAGGGGAAAGTCACACCAGACATCTTTTCCAGAATATTATTTGACAGTGGGCGAGAATACGGAAACTGCTTGGTTGTGGTGGAAAACAACTCAGTTGGGTTTGCTGTACTGGACAAGCTTCTTGAGTTTGGATATCCAAATATTTATCACTCCATCAAGTCGACTCATGAATATGTTGATCAGGTTGAAGCTGAAACAATGAACAATTCAATCGCAGGCTTCACAACGTCGACAAAGACGAGGCCACTAATTATCGCAAAGATGGAGGAATTCGTGAGGAATAAACTAATTACCGTATATTCCTCGCGGCTTTTGAACGAAATGAAGACTTTTGTTTGGAATCACGGCAAGGCACAAGCGATGAGATCATACAACGATGACTTGGTGATGGCTTGTGCCGTGGGCTGTTGGGTGAGGGATACCGCCCTTGTTGTTAACAAGCGGGAGTTGGAGTACAAGATGACTATGCTAGATTCAATGATCAGGGCTTCCACAACACTCAACACGACAATAAAAGGCATGAATGGCTATAAAAGTCAGGGATTATCTGATACAATGAAAGAACAAAAAAAGTCACAGATAGAATATCCGTGGTTATTCAGAGGATAAAATGGCAGATAGAAACAACAACCCAAGAAATTCAGAAAACTTATTGTTCAGAAGGCTGACAAGGCTTCTCTCGGGCCCGCTAGTCAATTATCGCACCCAGACGGGTAGACGAATAAGAAGGATTGACTTAGACAAGTATTCCTCTAGGTTCAAGTCTGCCTCCGGACAGCACTTCAAGAAGATGGCATATGATCCATTTTCGAATTTGCAAGCCAATGTTATGGCAGGGCAGGCAAGGACGGAGAGGTATGTGGACTTCGATCAGATGGAATACACACCAGAGATTGCATCTGCCCTTGACATCTACGCGGATGAAATGACAACTAGCAGTAAGCTGCAGCCGCTCCTGTCAATCGACTGTCCAAACGAAGAAATAAAGCAAATCCTGAATTCGCTGTTCTACAACATTTTGAATATTGAATTCAATCTGTTTGGGTGGAGTCGAACGATGTGCAAGTACGGGGATATGTTCCTGTACCTGGACATCGACGAAGACAGGGGAATCCAATCTGTTATCGGGTTGCCGACAAACGAAATGGAAAGGCTCGAAGGAGAAGACAAAACAAATCCAAATTACGTCCAGTATCAATGGAATTCAGCAGGGATGACATTTGAGAACTGGCAAGTTGCACATTTCAGAATACTTGGCAACGATAAATATTCTCCATATGGGACTGCAGTACTTGAGCCTGCCAGAAGGATTTGGCGTCAGCTGACACTGTTAGAGGATGCCATGATGGCATATCGTATCGTTCGTTCACCAGAACGAAGGGTGTTCTACATTGATGTTGGGAACATACCTCCACCTGATGTGGAACAGTTCATGCAGAAGATAATGACTCAAATGAAGCGACACCAAGTTGTGGATCCGGACACCGGCAGGGTTGACTTGAGATACAACCCAATGTCCATCGACGAGGATTATTTTATTCCAATTCGTGGAGGGCAGTCCTCTAGAGTGGAAACTCTTCCTGGCGGCACCTATACTGGCGATATCGACGATGTTAAATATCTGAGAGATAAACTCTTCTCAGCACTCAAGGTTCCACAGTCATATCTTGCTCGTGGCGAAGGCGGAGAGGAAGACAAGACAACTTTGGCACAAAAGGATATTCGATTCGCAAGAACAATTCAAAGATTGCAGCGATCACTCATTACAGAGATAGAGAAGATAGGCATCGTTCACCTTTATATTCTTGGATTCCGAGAGGATGACTTGGTTTCATTCCGGCTCTCTCTCAATAATCCTTCGAAGCTTGCGGAGCTGCAAGAGCTTGAGCAGTGGAAGACAAAGTTTGAAACGGCAAGTTCTGCGACAGACGGGTTCTTTAGCAAGAGGTGGCTGGCAAAGAAGATGTTTGGTTTGACTGATGAAGAATTCATGAGAAACCAGAGAGAAATGTATTATGACAGGAAGTTTGAAGCTGCTCTTGAGGTTGTCGGAGAAGCGGAACAAGCAGCTGCAGGAGGCGCAGGCATGACTGGTGAGATGGGCGGCGACGAAGACTTCGATCTTGGAGGCGAAGAGGGTGGCACAGGCACAGTCGGGCTTGAAGCAGAGCTTGGAGGCGGAGATGAGCTTGGTGGTGAGACAGCCGAAACTGAAGAGGGCGATTTGCTGGCAGCCCCAGGAAAGAGGCGCGACAGGGGCCCCAGGCTAACACCGGGAGCAAAAGGGAAGGTTTATCATCCCACCAAAACAGACAAGAGAAGCTCGGCAGGAAGAGCAAAGCAGATGAAGGGCTCATATAACCATGAAACTTCCAAAAACACTTTCAGAAACATCCATCCAGGCGCATCAGACTTGTTTGGGCTAGGAAAGGGGATTTACGAGATTGACGACTCTAATTATAGAGAAGAGGAACGCAAACTCTTCGAGGTGAATAAAGATATTAAAAAACTGATATTGGAATTAAAATTGAGGAACGAAAAAGATGAGACTTAAGCACAACAAGAAAAGAAATACCGCGTTTGTCTATGAAGCACTTGTGAGGGAGCTGACAAAGGCAGTTATCAGGGAAAACAAGAGCAAGAAAACCAAGATAGTTTCGATAATCAAAGAGCACTTCTCAAGCGATACAATGCTTGCCAAGGAGCTTTCGCTATATCGAGCGATTTATGATTCAAGGAATCTTGACAAAGATATCGCAGAAAAGGTGATCATTGAATCACGAATTTCTCATAAGTCTATTGATTCCAAGAAACTGTTCAAAGAGCAGAGTGCTCTAATCAAGAAGATAAACACGAGCCTATCAGCGAACATCTACAACAATTTTGTTCCAAACTATCGAAGTATCGCTAGTGCCTATTCAATATTCAGCACGGAGATAGAGCCAAAGGACAGAGTCCTTCTAGAACAAAAGATGGCAGAAGTGATGTCCTCCAGCCCATCTCAGAGTACCGCAGAAGACGTGGAGCACATTGATAATATCGTGTACAAGACATTCGTCGAGAAATTCAATGTGCAATACTCGGGTTCGTTACTCGAAGAACAAAAGGAGCTTTTGAGCAAATACATTGCATCCTTTTCAGATAACGGTGTTGATTTGAAGGTGTTCATGAATGAAGAAATCGGCAGGTTGAAGAGTGTTGTTTCATTTGCCAAGAACAGTGAGCACATTCGAACAGACGAGGATATGCAGAAGAAGACAGAAAGGGTGCATGAAGTTCTTGAAAATTTCAAGAATGAGGAAATGAATGAAGACATGATAAAGAGGACTCTCAAGATACAAGATTTAGCCAGAGAGATATCTGAATAATGACAATCAAAATCACCATACAGCCTGATATAGCTGGCAAACCCCACGAAAAGCCAATTGTTATTGAATTGGATGCTCGGAGAACCCTTGATGGAAACATCATGATATTGGATCATCAAGACATCGACATTGTGGTGATGCCAGCGGCATCGAAATGTCTTGCACTGGCAAAGGAATCGCATGATGATAAGGTGTATGGTGCACAAGACAGACTGTTCCGATTTTTGTCAAAAAGTGGAGTGATAACTCTCGAGTCCGTCCAAGGCGGCAACATCTATGGATCCATGGAAGCGAAAATACCGGAATCAGCGGTAAAGGGCATCGACTCCGTGCAAGCTGTCCTATACTCTGTGTACCGATATCTTCTTGAAGAGCGTCCATATTTCACTGCAGCCGCCAAGATAGGCGATCGCACAAAGGATCATTTGATACAGCCCGATGCCGAGTTCACGACAGACTTGGGCGATGTTCCGCACAGGAACCGGAAGGGCTCCATGTCACCATCAGTCCGTCCATACGGCTACCAATACAACTATTCGCTCTTAAGAGAAAGTGAGGATAAGTGAGCTTAACTTATTTTGTCCTGGTATCCTTTGGATTAACTCAGATATTAATATATGGAAAGGTGTTGGACTCGATACGTCCAGCCAGTGGATTCTTTGGCCAGCTTTTGTCCTGCCCTATGTGTTTGGGATTTTGGGTTGGTGTATTTCTTTGGGGCATAAACGGCTACACCGAACTATTTAGTTTTGAATTATCACCCATTACCGGTATTTTATTGGGTTGTTTGAGTTCTGGAACATGTTACGTGCTTTCGATGCTTGTCGACGATGACGGAATTCGAATCACATTTTGAAGGAGAATGAAAGTGCTTGCTAGATGGATGTTACAGCCTGTGAGGCATTGCTGCAGAGGCAAATAGATGAAGCGGGTAGCCCCCGCTATAATACACAAACGGAGAACTTGACAGTGGGAATAACAAAAAAAAGAATTCGTCTTATCATTGAAGAAGAGATGGCAAATGTAATTGCCGAGTCGAAGCTTCGCCTTATCATTGAAGAAGAGATAAGGGGAACCTTGGCAGAAACGCTACCCTCATGGACACCCGATGGTCAGGAATATCCAGAGACACATTGGCGTCATCCCGCTTTTGGCGGCAAGAAAATTGGCCCGAAAAATAAGTGGGGCGATCGCAAGGGTTCCGATAACGAGCGACGCAATAGAGAAGCAGGCCGCTACAACGTGGAATACGACGATCGCCAGTGGGCAGGAGTCGCGGCAACCCCCGAAGGTATGCACCCCTTGTACCCCTGGCAGGTAGAAAGCGATGAACAAGTAGCCCAAAGCATAGCCGCCGCCGCTGAAGAGCGACGTGTGGCAGCCATGCACAAAGATTGGCTCGCTTCGGATGAAGGACGAGCGTCCAAATTGACGGGCACAGCGTTGGAGGACTTCGAAAACGCTATTCGCCTCCGCGATCGCGGATACGGCCCGGACTATGTCGAACCAAGGAACGATGCCCTCCTTCCCTTCGAGCTTAAAGCAATGAAGCTGCTTGAGCCGGATATGTTGATTTCTGCTTATAACGCATTGGGATCAACGAATTCCAAGCTTGGCTCTTACCCTGATGACGGCAGGCTGAAGTCCAAGTTTCGAAGCGCAATTGGCTTCATACAACCATCCGAACAGGATTATAAATATGCCGATAAGGGCAAATACTCCCACCAGTTTCCTAACGGATGGCCAGCTGTCGAAGAGTATTTGGAAAATATTGGTGATGATAAGGGTCTCCAGGCGTACTATGATTGGAACAAGAAAGGGGGCACGACGGTGGGGGGGAGGAACTACAAACCATGAAGCTAATAAGAGAATATTTTGAACTTTGCGAAGGCGGCATATGCCAAGACCTCCTAACTGAAGACGAAAAGCGCCGAGTCCGAGACGACGGTGCTTTGTTTTTGTCTGGCTTGATGCAAATGTCCGAGACAAAAAATGCCAATGGCAGGATTTACCCGCACACGATATTGGAAAGGGAGATTAACACCTATGCCAAGCTTGTGAAAGAAAGAAGGGCACTAGGAGAGCTTGATCATCCAGAGGACTCTGTCATCAACTTGAGGAATGCGTCCCACCTCGTTTGTGGGATATGGATGGAAGACAAAAAGGTGATGGGAAAGTTGGAAGTTCTGAACACTCCATCCGGAAATATCTTGAGAAATCTTGTAGAATCAGGGGTGAAGATGGGAATATCTTCTCGCGGAATGGGTTCGATAAGAGAACAAAACGGAACAACAATTGTCGAAGATGATTTCCAGTTGATTTGTTTTGATATGGTGTCGGACCCTTCTACAGCAGGCGCATTCATGATGACAGAAGCAAAGAAGGTTCCAAATGTATTCACAAAAGCAGACAGAATCAACAGAATGCTGAACGACATTCTGAAATAGGGGGTGAAGAGATGAGTATTAAGTTGATAATGGAAAATTGGAGAAGCTTTCAGAAAATTGAAGAGAAAGCAATTGATGGGTTTGATCCAAGCAAGTTCCCAAACCCTCTCCCTTCAAACGCACACGCTGCATTTCAACAAGGCGGCTTAGACGACTCTCCTACTGATAAGCGAGCCGACGCGAAAACTGATGACGACATCGTCGCCGCAGGCCCAGGCAGTGTGCCAGCCAGCCAGTTGATGCCATCTCAAAGTGCCGTGTATCTTTCAAAAGCATTCGGAATGTCAATGATTCCGAAATTGTCTTCAGGAGGCGACATCAAAGCTGTTATAACTGAAGATAACCATATTTTGGATGGTCATCATCGATGGGCAGCAACTATCCTTCGCAGCGGCGGTGCAGCAGACATTGTCGGCACACTAGTAGAATTGCCAATAACACAAGCTATCCCTGTTTTGAGGGCACTTGGTGATTCATTCGAGAACAACAGAAAAGGAAATCCAGGCGGTTCTGACATCAACATCTTCTCTGCAGAAGCTCTAAGTCCTGATGTGCTTAAAAGGGTGATAGAGGAAAACTCTTCCAAAAACGAGCATTATGACAAAGAGAGGTGGATGGCTCACTTGCAGGAATTGGGTGGGTATGAAAAGTTGATTGAGCGAGTAAAAATAGTTCAGGCACTCGGCGACAAAAGTTATAATGGAAGTGGTGTTTCTGGTGCACCCGAACGATTGCAAATGCCAGTACTCGAGCCAAAAGACTTTGACATCAGGAAAGCTGTTAACATGCTCAGAAGGGGCGCAATTGATGTAGCCCCACCATATAACCAGAAACGACTTCCAAAGAGAGCAAAAATAGGAGACTAATTCCAGTGCCAAAGAAAATAAGATTGAAAATCAAAGAGAGTCGCAATAGGAAGACTGCCAGACACCTGAAGCAGTTAATAGAATCTGAAGTGATGTTATCCGAGGGCGTATGGTCTAAGATAAAGTATTATGTCGCAAAATACGGCGGCAGCATGGAGAAGGGCGGAGTTATTTTTGGCCGAGGGAAGAAAGCAGAAAAGGCAGAAGAATTCGTCAAGAGCGTCTTGCAGAAGAAGGGAAATGAGTTTATCAAAAAGCTTGATGACGAACTCAAGCAAGCAAATGAAGAGTTTCCGAATCAAGAAGACACGCACGAATTCCAAAATTCAGCTGCTAGCATCCTCGCTGTATACTGGAGTATTGTCGCAGCAGCAGGAAAGTGCGGGGAAGGTGTCGAATGCGGAGAGGGCATAAAAAACCTGCGAGATGGAGAGGACGGTTTTTTGCCTGTTCCAATAGCAAATGAGATAATCAAAGATCTAGAGTCATATGCGAAATACATCGCAAACTACAAGATATCGGATATGTTTAAACATACCCTAGAAGAAGAAGCTTCAAACCAGATTACGAAGACACCAACATTCAACCTCACTGAGAGTGAAATTCAGAGAATGGACGAGATATTTGGCTTAAGCTCGAAAGAGAAGATGGCAAAGCAGGTCGCTGCATCGGAAAGGGGCGAAGATATCGAAGGCCCAGATTCAGAGCGAGAAGATTTGTTTGGAAAGGGTAAAAAGACACATGCATATCAAGGCCTCGAAAGCAATTTGCTTCCAGGAGTCCTAGCATTATTGGGAGCAGGATTCACTGCCGCCCACTTTGTTGCCATGGCATTCCTGCCGAAGAACGTGCCCAAACTCTCCTATAAATACAGTTGGGTGACAAAACATATGAAAGGTGCAATGGGGAGCAATGTCACCTTGGGCGCCGGTGGAAACGGTGTGCTTAAAATACTGGGGAATGCGACAGGTTCTGGCACAGCCAAGCTTGGCGGCGATTTCGTTGATCAAATAAAGAACTTGGCAGATACTGCCAAAGTTGCGAAGGGCGATATCATAGGTGGAATTCAGAAGCTAATGATGGAGCCTGCCAACGGCGGGAAATTGCTGAACTTCGCAGAGTCGTTTTTCAGTGCGAATCCTGGTGTTAAGGTTGGTACGGTATTTAATGCCACCAAACCGTCATCAGCATTCTTAAGCCATGTGGCATCCGCCGACCCATCTTTTGCATCGATGCTGGGCAAAGGCCCCTCTGGTGCTGGCACTGCTAAGGGTCAATTGACAAACATGCTGGGAATAAATCAAGGTTCTGTGGAGATAGCAGGAAAGCAAGTGATGAAAGCTGTTCAGGAGTCTGTGTTGCAGTCAGGGTACGGCGCAACTACAGCAACTGTAGGCCAAGCCCTTGTAGGCTCGGGAGCACTTCTTATCCTAGGTGTGGGACTGGTCACCGGGGCAGCTGCAGTAAAGCTTCTCAGAATGAAGGGAAAACATTCTTCACGTCTTCAGATAATGCAAGATATTATTAACCAAATCAATCCGATAAGCGACACCCCCGGACCAGACCCAGTCGATCCAGTCGATCCAGTCGATCCAGTCGATCCAGTCGAGGAAGAAGATTGTGAAAAGCTTGCGAAAAGTATGGACAATGAATTTAAAGTAGGTGATTTTGTGCTTTATGGGGAAAGGTATGCCATGGCCAGCGGAGAAACAAGAGACATGGACACCAGTCCAGCAGTTATACTTGATAAGTATAGTACAATCGAAGAGCAGCTTGCGGATCCTAGAAATCGATGGGGAAAGGAAGCTGAAGATGAAGCACCTGCAGGAGAAGATGTGCCAGCTGGATATGAAGAGGATCCTGACGGCCCCGGACAGGGCAGCACGGGGTTGGCTAGTCCACTTCAGGAGTCAGACCCTGATAAGGGGGGCAGCCAGAGTGCACTACATCGCACCGAAGAAGATTATAGTCATATAGTTAGATGGAACATACGGAATTTTAATATAAGGGACGCGAAAAGGAGAGGCTATGTGTCTGAGACTGGCACTCCGTCGCCTCCGGGCGGAACTCCAGTGTTTCGTCGAGAGGGGGATGAAAAGTGCCGCCCCTATATAACGAAATTGTCTGAAGAGCAGTTTAAAGAAGAGCTGGCAAAGGTTTCCGAAATGGCAGCTAGGCATCATAAAGTTGCAGCGACAAAGAAGATTGAAAACCCTGAAGTATACGCGAAGTTGGAGGCAGACAGTAAGATATACCAGGATGTCGGGAAGCTTCATTCGAATGCACTAGAAGAGGATATGATAGATAACTACAGGAATCTTGGTAAAAAGATTAAATCCGGCAGAGTTGTAGACGGGCTTAAGGATATCTTTGCAAAGGATACAGCTGCTGGCCCAGGCCCAGGTGGCTATTTTAATAAGTTTGGAATAGCGCGCCCTGATCAGCAGCCTGAATCAAGAGCTTACAAGTTTATAAACAAATATATGATAGTGGCTGCACACCTGATGGCAAAACACATTAAAGAGCTAGAAAAGGAAATAGAGCAGGGATTAACATCTAAGGCTGCAGCTAAAGTAGAAATAAACAAAGATTCTCTAGAGTTGACTTATAGAGAACTCAAAGATGGTGTGCTTAACAAGCAGGCTTTCAGTACAAGAGACAAGGCATTGCACTCTGAGATAGTAGATTTGTTTCGAAAGGCAAGGCTTATTGAGTCTGAGGATGCCGAGGAAGGTAGGCAGTCGGAGGCGAAAATAGACAGGGCATGGAGAACTCAGCGCCGATTTTTCTTCAGAAAATGTGGCGAAGCACACAAATCTAACGATACTGCCGCAAAGAGGATTTATTGTAAGTCTGTTAATAGTAAAGAATCTCGTGATTTTACTATAGAAGATTATAAAGAATACCTAGAACAGAAAAAGCTAGGCACCATCACAAAGAAAACTAAGTTTTCAAAATGGATACAGGAGAGGGGCAGCCAGGAAGTCAAGGAATCTTATAGTCGCTGGAAGGAACTAGCTGGAATCATAAAAGGATAAATAATGAACAGAACAGAACTTAAGAAGATGCTTAAGCCGCTCATCAAGGAGTGTATCAAGGAAGTCATCTTTGAAGAGGGCGTCTTGTCAACGCTGATATCTGAAGTTGTCCGTGGGACATCATCAGAGGTTATCGTGGAGACTAAGAGGCACGAAGTCGACAACACGGCACAGGTGAAGTCAGATGTTGCTAGAAATCGAAAGCTCCAAGAAACTCGGAAGAGGATGGCTGCAGCTATCGGAAAAGAAGCATATGCTGGTGTATTTGAGAATACCGAGCCACTCCGCACAGGCGGATCAGATGCATCGCCATCGCCATCAAGCCCTCTGGCATCATATGCCCCTGAAGATGCTGGAGTAAATATTGAAGGATTGTTGTCAGTCGCTGGCGATAAATGGGGAAAACTAAGAGGATAACATGGGAAGAAGAACACCGGTTCACGTTGAGGTGAACGTATATGATCAAGACGCTTTGGGAAAATTATTGAAAAAGTTTTCCAGGAAGGTGAAAAAGAGTGGCATCTTGGAAGAAGTTCGAGAAAGGAGATACTACACTAAGGCTTCAGACAAAAGGCGAGCCGAAAGGAAAAGACGAAAGAGAAAAATCGAACTAGACAACGAAAAACGAAAAAATGATATTAAATAACTATTTATTTGAGTTAAGGAGATTTAATCATGGCAGCTAGCACAAGTTCAGGATTCCACACATATTCAAGTTGGGGCAGAACACGCAGGCCAAAGAACATCACAGGCTCTGACGGCACTGCAGTTGTTGACTGTGCTGACCTTGCCGCAGCAGCTGCAGGTACAGGTGTGTATATAACTCAAAATCAAAGATATCTGCACTTATCTGCTGCAGCGGATGGTTCCGTTGATCATATATGGGCTTACTCATATGCATCCAATGCATGGGCTGAGCTTTTAATAGGCGGCTCTACAGTTACTTTGGCGTCTTCAAAATATAAAATCATAGAGATAGACGGCATAGACAAGGTTGCCCTGGATATCGATGGCAGTGTTTTTGCCGCATGCACGACTTTCTAGGGAAACACGATGGCAATACATCAATATAGCAGTTGGGGTAGGACTCGCCGCCCCAAAAACATCCTTCCAACATCGACGATAACACCTCCAACAGTATTTCCTGCTACAAAAGTTATGGATTTCGACGGAACTACCGATTTCGTGGAGGTATCAGATGACGATGTGTTTACTTTCGCGGCCGCTGGATCTGATAAACCCTTTTCTGTTCAATGTTGGATACAAGTAAGCGACATAGCTGCCGATGAAGGTGCTATAGTTGGCAAATATGACGGAAATGAAGCTTCAGAGTGGCTGCTCTGGCAAGACAATGGCAAACTAAGAGTCAACCTTTACGACGCCGACGAAGAAGGCGGTGCCACAGGCGATGTAATAAAGACAACAACTAATTCTGCGGTTTTAAGCAGCAACGTGTGGCATCACGCAGTCATGACATACAGTGGTTCGGGTGCTGCCGCCGGATTAAAGATTTATGTTGATGGCACAGAGTCAGCGTCAACAGCTAGCTCTGCCGGTACTTACGGTAGCATGGTTAATACTGCAGTGGCACTTAGAATTGGCTCAACGGTGGCAGACGTTTTGGACTTTGAAAGGAAAATAGCAAACCTTGCAATATTTGATGTTGAATTGTCAGCAACTGAAGTAACGGAGCTTTATAATCAAGGAAAAGTCATAGATATATCTAAATTTAGCAAATACAGTAATACGGTTGCATGGTGGAAGCTTGGAGATGGTGATACATTGCCAGCCGCCATTGACAAGATTGGAAGCAGGAATGGCACGGTTTCAAATGCAAGCCTAGTCGATGAACCTGGAACGGCTACCCCTGGCATATTTACCACAGATGGATATACAACGGAAAATCAAAGATATTTACACCTGAGAATAACGGAAGCAGGCAATACCGGAGTGCCAAATGTGGAGGTGTGGGTAAAATCGCATGCATTCGGCATTGATAGGTGGGCAGTACTCAGTGATCACGACGGAGTGCGAAACTCTTCGATTAGCAAAACAATAGACATTTCTGGTTCTGACAGGTTGTTTTTTATTTGGGACGGCACTGGCACTGATGTGTCCATTGCTGCATCGTGCTCTACCTTCTAAATTTACACTTCCTTTTAATTATTTGGTTACTATTTATAAAAGAGTTGTAATATTCTCATTATTCTGTAAGTAAATGTAGGAGTTAAATAAATGTCTTCAATGCTGGAACAAGCCATAGTCGATGCGAAAGCACTCAAAGAGGCTGCAATGAAAAACGCGGAAGCAATCGTTGTCGAAAAATATGCCGCTGAAATCCGAGAAGCAGTAAATTCACTGCTTGACGAAACACCAGAAGAAGATCCGATGGAGTTGACAGACGATGAACTCGCTGCTGACGAAATGGGAGAGATACCAGCAGGCCCACAAGCCGCAGAGCTGGATCCAACAGCGCACCAGTTGCCAGATTCCTTCAAGAATGCAGAAGCAGGTGCACCAATCGAGATTAACTTGGAAGAGCTTTCTGCAGAAGTCACAGCTGCTATGGGTGAAATGGAATCTCATGAAGCTGCAGCAGAGGATATGGAAGCCGCACCACTGCAGGAGCCACCATCGGCAACACCTGCAGCCCCAGAAGTGTCGCAAACTCCTTTGGAAGAAGCGAATGACGATAATGAAGAAGTCAACGAAAACGAAGAAGAAATAAACGAAGAAGACGACGAGGACATCAACCTCAACGAAGCAGGGCTTTTGGACTTGCTCGAAAAAATGGTTGTTGACGCACTGCCAACAAAGTCTGGCTGGATGAATCGTCCTGATGCTGAGTTACAGCATGAAGAGAACATCGCCTTAGCAAAGGCGGCATCCGAAGAAGACGTCAATGAAAACGAAGAACCTGAAGAAGCAAACGAAAGTGCCGTGACGGAACTTCAGGAACAAAACAAGATTCTTGCTAGCGCGAGCCTCAAACTCCAGAATGAGAATGAGAGATATCGCGAAGCAGTTGTTAGTTTGAAAGAAACGCTGGAAAGCACAAATCTTTCAAATGCTAAATTGCTTTACATTAATCAGACATTAGTGAATGCCTCCCTGAATGAGCGACAAAAACAGAAAATTGTCGAAGCCATTTCAAGAACTGAGACAGTAAAGGAAGCGAAGGTTATATTTGAGACACTTCAAGGCACAGTGGGAGCCTCTTCGCGAGAGAAAACTCCACAATCACTGAGCGAAGCTGTGACGAGGAAACCTTCATTGATGGTTGCTGCACGAAGAAATCAGCAACCAACTGATACTCAAAGTCCATTTTTTGATAGAATGCAAAAATTGGCAGGCATACAAAACAATAAATAATAATAGGAGGTATTGAATAATGTCTGTTTTACAAAAACTAACTGAAGGTATTGTTCACCGCGACGTTGCTCGTGAAGGCCATGCTCTCCTCTCCAAGTGGGAGAAGACGGGACTTCTAGAAGGAATGGGCGATGATCGTGCCAAGAATACAATGGCGGTTCTCCTTGAGAACCAAGCAAAGGAGCTTCTTCGTGAGGCTTCTGCAATGGCAGCTGGCGACGTCGAAGGCTTCGCAGCAGTTGCTTTCCCAATCGTTCGCCGAGTTTTCGGTGGATTGATTGCAAATGATTTAGTCTCGGTTCAGCCGATGAGCTTGCCCTCGGGCCTCATCTTCTTCCTTGACTTTTCACACAGCACGTCTCGTGCCGGTATGGAAGTTGACAAGTCGATTTACGGCGGTGATATTTTGGGTAAGGAGTTGGCAACTAATGGTGTCGACCTTAACCCAGCTGATCGTGAGGGTCCTCGTGGCTTTTATGACTTGGGAACTGGCTTCAGTTCGCCAACGGGCAGTGCTATCGTCGCTGTCGGGCTTCTTGCCTTGGCTAAGACTGCGATTAGCGCCCTCACACCGGCACAAAAGAAGCTTCTTCGCTTCGATCCGGATATTTTGGCTGCAACCGCAACGGATACAGTTCAAATCATTGATGTTGCCAAGGCAGATTTTGATCAGCTTGATGTCAGTGCACTAACGGCACTCACTTCATCTGCTAATTACGATGCCGACGGCACCGACACGGCCGAAAACACCCTAGGGGGAGCAGTGCTTGTTCGTCGTTTGACTTCTGTCAGTCCTGCCGACAGTACTGACATTAGATTGGTGTTCCATGGCCCCACAGGTGCAACCACCTTGGTCAATGGAACTGGTGGCGTCGATATCGAATACCCAATGACTGATGACTTCACTGCCACTGGTCCAGCTCTTGGTGCCATTGTTGGACAAGATCAGTGGGGCTTGGAAGAAGCAGGTAAGACATCTGGTGACAGTGGTGCTAGCCATGCTGCCGGAAAGGATGCCATCCCTGAGATTGACATCAAGGTTGACAGCATCGCTGTCACCGCAGTCACAAAGAAACTCAAGGCTAAGTGGACACCTGAATTGGGACAAGATCTCAATGCATACCACAACCTTGATGCAGAGGTCGAGTTGACTGGGATTCTTTCGGAGCACATTGCTCTTGAAATTGACCAGGAAATCCTTGGAGATCTCATCAACGGTGCAAAGGCAGGCACTCGCTACTGGAGCCGTGCTCCTGGCTTGTTTGTCGACAGCTCCGGTGCTGAGCTTGGTGCAACTGCAGCATCTCCTGACTTCACTGGTACGGTTTCCGAGTGGTATGAGACACTCATCGAAACCATCAATGATGTCAGTGCTCAGATTCACCGTAAGACGCTTCGCGGCGGTGCAAACTTCGTTGTTTGTTCCCCAGAAGTTGCTAACATCTTGGAATTCACCAGCGGCTTCCGAGCTAGCGTGACAGCTGATCAGGATAAGGGCACCATCGGTGCTGTTAAGTCTGGTTCGCTTTCGAAGAAGTTCGACGTTTTCGTCGACCCTTACTTCCCACGTAATGTGATCCTTGTTGGTAGAAAGGGTGGTTCCTTTTTAGAGAGTGGATATGTATACGCTCCCTATGTGCCACTGCAAGTGACTCCCACCATCTTCGGTACCGAAGACTTCGTGCCTCGTAAGGGCGTGATGACTCGTTATGCTAAGAAGATGGTTCGTCCTGACATGTACGGCTTGGTTGTCGTTCGTGGCTTACTAGGCGAATCGGGTGCTAGCTAAGATTATTTAGCTAATACAAAACTTTAAGCCTCCCATTGATTTGGGGGGCTTTTTGTTTTATGAGGACTAATTAATACAAGGAATATAATGATAAGGCGTTATATGCCTTTTGATTTTTAAAAAAAGGATATAAAAGGAGATTCTAAAATGAGTAAATTAGGAAGATATGCAGCGCAAAGAAGAAAAGTAGAAACTTTAGGAACTACCGCTAAAACAATTACGGTAGCAGATTGTGGAACGGAGTTTTTAGTTGTGCAAAACGGCGTAGCGGCAATTGAGCACACTTTGCCCAGTGTTGCAGCTGCAGGTCAAGGATGGTGGTGCGCATTCACCTTAAAAACTGCTGTTGAGCATAATAATGCAGACGTCAATATAGCCTCTGCAGATGGAAATGTCATCAGCGGTGTTGAGGTTGGCGATGCAGCCGCCGGGATTGCAAATCAAGAAAAAATTATTATTGAAGGCAATAGCGCATCTGTTGGCACCCGAGTGGAGTTATGGACCGATGGGTCTAGATGGTATGCTACCACTGCTGGAGTAGCCGACGGTGATATTACAACGTCAGCTGCATAACAACTAACATCGCCTTATCAAAGAATCAACCCCAAGCCACGGCTTGGGGTTTTCTATTGTGTGGACTATTTATTATACAAGCCTAGACAAAGGAGACTATAATGGGCAAACGCAAAAAGAGACTTACTATGGCAAAATATGCCAAGAAGTATGCCAAGAAGAGAGCAGCGATCGCTGCCAAAACAACCACAGAACAGATAATTGAAGTTGTGGAGGAACCAGAAACAATCACAGAACAAGCAGTTGAAGTTGTTGAAGTACCAGAAGAAATCATTGTGGAAACAGCAGAAGTAATCATTGTTGAGGACACTTCAACAACTGACTTAGTCAACGATGAAAACATCGATTTAGAGGCGGCAGAACAGCCTGTAGAGGCGACTTTGGAAGAGGTTGTGACTACTGATGCCCCAAAAAAGGCAGCTAAAAAAACAACCAAGAAAACAACCACTTCGACAACCAAAAAGCGAAGAACAAAGAAAACTGCCACAACCAAGTAGAACGAGCCGCTTTTCTTTTGGCTAATAACTAATTAAGATGATATATCTTTAGCTAAAGAGGGTTCATTAATGTCTTATCCAACTTTGACACCAGTCAGCACAACCAGTGCAGTGGTGTTAACATCCACTGGCTCACCGTCCCTTGTGGATGCATCCCTGCCATATCGAATATATTCGGATGAAACATCTCCGCTGTATTCTTCTGATTTTCTATCAGGTGCAGCAGAGCAGGTTGCGCATGTCTACAAGAAGCTCGGCGGCGATGTCTTGGACATTGAGATAACACCAGGAAACGTATACGCCGCATATGAAGAGGCTTGCCTGGAATACTCCTATATTGTGAATCTGCACCAAGCAACCAACTTGTTGTCAAATGCACTTGGAGCTTCAACGGGCTCGTTCGATCATAAGGGGCACATCAAGGAGACAGTGCCAGGCAGCACACCGCTAGCGACTGTTAGTGGCTCGCATGTCGCTCTGAGATATCCAAAGTTTGACTATGGCTTCTCGAGAAGGACAGCGGAGGGTGCATCTTCGGAAGTGGGGCTGAATAGTTCAGTTCAATTCTCTGCATCATTTAATGTCACTGCGAGTGTTCAAGATTACGACTTGCAGAGCATTGTGTCTGCATCTGCTGAAGCTGGCGGTGTCCCATATGCTGGCTCCTGGAATAACAAGAAGATAATGGTGAAGAAAGTCTATTACAAGACACCTCATGCGATGTGGAGATTTTACGGATATTATGGTGGACTGAACGTCGTCGGGAACCTCCACAGTTATGGACAGTTCTCAGACGATTCATCGTTTCAGCTGATACCCACATGGCAAAACAAGGCACAAGCATTGGCATTTGAGGATGCGATATACACGAGGATGTCACATTTCTCGTACGAGCTGCACAACAACAACTTGCGATTGTTCCCGATACCACAAAACTTTTCACCAACAAAGATGTGGGTGGAGTTCAGCTTCTCGACGGATGCTTGGGACGACAATGTTAATGGCGACAACTTATCGAAGGGTGTCAACAACATGAACACCCTCCCAATTGCCAACATTCCATATGAGAACATCAACTCAATTGGCAAGCAGTGGATCCGCCGCTTCTCTCTGGCACTTTGCAAAGAGATGCTTGGACATGTCCGAAGCAAGTTTGCATCAGTCCCGATACCTGGAGAGTCAGTCACTCTCAACGGCTCAGATTTGATGTCACAGGCAAGGGAAGATCAGGACAAGCTGAGAGAAGAGCTTAAGACTACGCTGGCAGAGATGACATATGTGAAGCTGTCTGAATCTGATGCGACATTAACAGAGAATGCAAACAAAGTCATGGTTCAGATGCCAATGCGTGTGTTTGTGGGCTAGGAGGGCTAACGAGTGTCAGAAGACAACAAATGGAGCCAGCCTGCCAGTCCTCCCCCTCCGCTGTTCACTGGCGAGAAAGAGAGGGACTTTGTCAAGCAAGTCAATGATGAAATCATCGAAAGGGTTGTTGGCCAAACAATTGTCTATTATCCTGTTAGTCTGGAGCACACGAATTACAATGAGATATATGGCGAAGCGATAGAAAAGAACTTTCTCAGTCCGATAAGGGTGCATGCCTTTGTGAAGTTCGAGTCTCAAGACACAACGGCGACTCCACTGGGCATCGACAGGATCGAGAGAATAACAGTCAACTTCCACAAGAGAAGGCTGACAGAAGATCAGGACTTGTTTGTGAGGGAAGGTGATTTTGTGTTGTATTCCGATAGATATTATGAGATACTCACATTAACAGAACCACGATGGTTGTTCGGGCAAGCTGAAAACAGCTTTGAGATAGCGGCATCGTGTGTCAGGGCAAGAGAAGGATTGTTCGATGGCAGATAACGAAGATTGCTCACTTCAGCTGAAAGAAGTTCCATTCCCAGTCTCGACAATCGAAAACATCGACATGTCAATGCTGAAGTTCCTGCGTGATGAGATGAATCTCTTCTCAACAACCAACAAGGGTTGGAGAAGGATCCCAATCATGTGGGCATCATCCGAAAGGGGATTCCAAAGCAAAAGAGGCGAAGAAATCAGGGATAAGCAGGGGACACTGATTCTTCCCATGATAACGGTGGAGAGGACAGGTGTCGCAAAGGATCCTACAAGAAAGGGCACAGTGTGGGGCAACGTTCCTCCTATCGACGATGAAAAGGGTGGCTCAATACCAATCGCAAGAACATTGAATCAGGTTAAGACATCAAACTTCGCAAATGCCGACATGGAACACAAGAGAGGGCAACTGAATTTCCCTCGCCCCAACCAGAAGATTGTCTATTCGACGGTTTCAATACCGATACCTGTATATGTGACTGTCACATACGATATCGCCATCAGGACAGAATATCAACAGCAAATGAATGAACTCATGGTGCCATTCGTCACACGTCCAGGCGGCGTCAATTATATTCTCCTGTCCAGCAACAGCCATCGCTACGAGGGGTTCATACAGCAGGACTTCTCACATGGAAACAACCTTTCTGATTATTCGAATGATGAAAGGAAGTTCGAAACAAAGATTCAGATAGAGGTTCTGGGATATCTCATCGGAGATGACAAGAATCAGATAAAGCCAAAGTTTGTTTATCGCGAGAATGCTGTCGAGGTGAAAATCCCGAGAGAAAGGGTGATGCTTGGAGAGATACCAGAACATGAGCTTGGCAGCTATTACGGATTGACAGGCGTCACAACATCAAAATCACAGCCACCTTGTTCGACGAGGGCATTCTTCAGCACACTTGGTGCTGCAGGAACACACAACTTGACTGGTGGCACATCATCGACAACAATCACGACGGATAGTTTCAAAACGCTTTTTGTTGATTCGTATGCAATAGGGGAATACCCTACAGGTGCCACTGACTGTTCAAATCGAGTGTTCACAACCCAGCACAACATCAAAGAGAACACTGAAACGCTGTTCTTCAACGGCATGCTGCTTTATCCAGGCAGTATCGCAGCTGGAGCCGATTACGAGGTTTCAAACGGGAACACGTTCACACTTCATGAGGACTACACACCGCAGACATCGGCATGCAAAGATGCCGGTGAAGATGTCCCAGATGACATTATGAGAATAACATATATCAGAGCTTAGCAGCAAAAGGAGAGAGAAAATGAGCCTGAACGAGAAATTGAGAGGAATCCTGAAAAAAGTCAAGAATTCCAAGTCAAACGACGGAGTGGTAGAAGAGATTCAGGCACTTTTGGAAGAGGACACAAGTGCTGACGTCATCGAAACTCTTGGGGAAGAGGAGGAGATGGAAATCATCGACTTGGGAACGACACCACCGCCCCTGCCAACGATGGAGCCCCCACCACCACCATCTGTGGTGACATTGGAGTGGGAGCAAATAGCCAGATTCATGCAAATGCAGAAAAGCTCCAAGTCAGGTCACGAACAATTGGGTGCTTTGTGTCTAAGTTTCGAGGAAGAAAAGAAGAAAATAGCTGATGCTCTCAAGGTTTTGCAGAAGGAGATGATAGCAGAGATAGGTGATCTTCGAGTTGCAGCGAACCTTCCAACTAATGTTGATTATGTCTTAAATTTGCCTGCCATTCCAGGCGAAAGCGGTTCATTTGTGAAAGCGGAGACTAATTAATCTGTCAACATGGAGAAACAAGGGAAAATATTAATATGAGTGAGAGCGAAAGCATTAACGAGAACTTCATCACTAGTGATATCGGAATAGCGGCGTTTCTCCAGCTTAAAGGGGCAAAACTAGTCAACTGCAAGAGGTTGGACAGTGGAAAGTTCTATTTTGAATTTGAAGATGCAGATAAGACATGCAGACAGAGATCCATAGAGTTTCTTGACTCGGATTTTTGCAAATTCGACAACATTGTTCGAAATTTAAAGAAAGTTTTGTTCTCTTAGCATTCCCAGTGCCTATATAATAGCAGACGTTCGTTAATCCTTAGCAGTTTGCTAACCTTCCATAACATCCTAGTCACCGCATGTTTGAATATTCTAATCTAATCTAATCTAACATTTTTCTCTTTTCTGTTCAGTCCAAGGAATGTTCCAGCCTCGATAGAGGTTGGGTAACAAGTAGCACCGAGATATATGTTATATATCGGTGTGATCAAAATAGGAGGAATAAGTATGGCTTATTCAGTAGGCTCTATAGCCTTTTCGGGTTTACCGGCGGACTATACCGTCATTACCCTTAACGATGGACAATCCGGCGCTTTTAGCGAGGTAAAGTTCGGTGTATCATCAGGAAATTGTAACAGTGGGTATCATTTCCTTTCTGGCTCGGCAGTTAGCGGCATGACCGCAGACGGCAATGCGTCAGATTACCTTACAATGTATAAGGTTGGATCGACAACTTCTACCGACCGCGGTTATTTTTTCTTCGATTTCACTAGAGATAGTCAAAACAACGCAGCTTTTAAGGATATGGCCACCGGCGGCAGCACGCCGCTGATATATGAATTCGGCGATGCCGCAGGCAATGTGGTTAACATCACTTTGGTTAACGAATCATCTGGGTTCAGCGTTAATGTTTCAGGAGCCTCATACTCTCGAAAAGACTCAGCTGGGAATTACAGCATCAATACCGACAACGCTGGCGTCGACGGCGATAACATAGCAGAAGAGTTGAAAGACATCTTAACTGCAGCGTATGGTGCTAGCGAAATTGACTTATCAACTGTCACCCGCGATGGCAATTATCTTTATGTCAGATCTGACGCCTATACCGATGGCCCTATGACATTTAGAATCAAGAGGGCATCTGGCAGCTGGTCAACTACCACCAAGGCTGCAGCCCATGTGATTAAATCAAAGTCGACAAGCACCGCGGTCAGAATAGCGAACGTATATGCACCCGACGAAGTTGTATATAGTATTCGCGAGGTATATACCGGCGCTAGTGGTAATTTGACCGCAGCACAATTTGCAACGTATTTGAAGGAGATGATCAATTACTTGCCAATTGGAGTTACAGCAACAGTTAGTGACGGTACAGTTAGTTTAACAAATGACGTTGAGTCTGCAGACGGAAACGTCACAATAACAACAACAGACTCTACTAACATAACCCTAAGCGGTATGTCAGGTGGAGCCGCAGGAGGAGATGAAGTGGCTAAGACTTTCATTAACAACAAACAAATTAAAATTACATCCGCCCTACTTCCAGCTAGCGCTGGCGCAGTAGATCTAGGCAGCACCGCTGCCGAATGGGGAGACATGTTCCTAGGCGACGCAGCAGCAATTAAATTTGGTGCTGACCAAGACGTTACGTTAACTCATGTCGCTGACACAGGCTTATTGCTTGGCAGCAGCAAGAAAATTCAGTTCGGAGATTCCGGAACTTTTATTCATCAATCCGCTGATGGCGTATTGACCATTGAATCTGACACAACAGTAGATATCAACGGTGCTGTCGTCATGGATGGGGCTCTTACCGGCTTAACTTCCATTAATGTAGCAGGTACAATTACCGGCGACACCAGCTTGACGCTTGACACTACCACTATCACCACAGCAGAACTTGGTGTTCTTGACGGTATTACTAATGGTACTGGTGCTGCAAGTAAGGCTTTGGTCTTGGATGCTAGCGGTAACATCGCTAGCATCGGCACAGTTGGTTGTGGTGCTATTACTTCGACAGGCAACCTAGCTGTAACCGGTACAATCACTGGTGATACTAGCTTGACGCTTGACACTACCACTATTACCACAGCAGAAATTGGTGTGCTTGACGGTGTCACTGCTGGCACAGCAGCTGCTAGCAAGGCTCTTGTTCTCGATGCTAGCAAGAATATTGCAACAATCGGAACGGTTGGTTGTGGTGCTATCACCTCAACTGGCTCGAGTTCCTTTGGGGCATCAACATTGGCCAGCCTTACTTGTACTGCAGCCGCAACTTTTGGTGGTGGCTATGGTGCAACCGGCGTAACCATTGATACTGACGGCAATATACAAATGGACGGTAACTTGACTGTTGCTGGTACCACCACTACAGTTGACACCGTTACAATGCAGGCTGCTAACGCAGTCGTGTTTGAGGGTGCAACGGCAGACGCCTATGAGTCGACTTTGACAATTGTTGATCCAACGGCAGATCACACTATTCGTTTACCGAATCAGAGCGGTTGGTTGCCTGTTCTTGCTGCTGTAAGCGCCACGGCGATTACTTCAACGCCAGAAGAACTCAACATCATGGATGGTGGCACTAGTGCCTCTTCAACCACTTTGGATGCAGCCGACAGGCTCGTTGTCAACGATGCTGGCACGATGAAGCAAGTTGCTTTGTCCGATCTTGAAGTCTTCATGGAAGGCGCTCTCGATACCATGGGTGCACAGTTTACTTCAGCCACAGGGCTAGCAGCTGTGGGCACTATTGGTACTGGTGTCTGGAACGGCACTGTAGTTGCTTCAGCTTACTTGGATGCTGATACTGCTCACTTGAGCACCACTCAGACATTCTCGGGAGCGAAGACATTCAGTGCAGCTGCCCAGTTCAGCAACACCATTACGGTTGGTGCTGACGATCAGGGATATGATGTTATCCTTTATGGAGATACTGCGTCTGCAAATATGACGTGGGACACTTCTGCTGATGATCTCATCCTTAACGGAGGGGCAGGACTTATCGTTCCTGTCGGCCAATTTACTTTGGGCGCAACTGCAGTTTCTTCAACTGCTACAGAGCTTAACTACCTCGACGGCTTTGCTGATGCGGCATATGACCAGACTGCAGATTCTGTTGTATTCTATGATGCAACAGATTCGAAGCTTAAGAGTGAAAGTGCAAATGACTTCACCACAGCGATAGCAGGCAATGGCTTGGCATCGTCGTCTGGTGCATTGGCAATATCTTGGGGCTCACAGAGATTCACCAAGGCTCTCGTTGATGCTACTTCCGGAACTGGTTCCGGTGATGCAGCAAATAAGGTTGCTATCACATCTGCACAGCTTTCAGGTTCAGAAATGGTGTTCTTGAACGGCATGCTTTTAACTGCTGAAGAGACAACCACTGACTCTTCCGACGATAACGATTATGATATAACGGCAGCTGGCGTTATAACATTCCAAACAGATGTAGTTGATCTGATGGATGCTGACGATGTTATCAGTGTTCAGTATATCGTGAAGTAATTCGATATACGACTAAATAAAGCTTTTGCTTTTGGGGCTCCCTTCGGGGAGCCCTTTTCTTTTCGAAAAGATATTCCTTTTGATAGTTGATAAACTATTTATTATGAGAAAAAGTTTAAATTATTTCCTTGAAACGATTTCTTTTAAATAAGGAGAGATAAAATATGTCAGCCAAGAAATTCAAGTTCGTATCACCAGGTGTATTTCTCAATGAAATAGACAATTCACAGTTAACCAAGACATCGGACTCTTTGGGTCCAGTCATTATTGGTAGAGCACGCAGAGGCCCAGCACTCCGTCCTGTCAGGATAGAGTCCTTTTCTGAGTTCGTCGAAATCTTCGGGGATCCAGTAGCAGGCGGCGAAGGTTCTGATGTATGGCGAGAAGGCAACGGAAAGCTTGCCCCAACATATGCGGCATATGCTGCACAGGCATATTTGAGGAATGCGGCTCCAATCAACTTTGTTCGTCTTTTGGGCGTTCAGGACTCAGAGGCATCTGTTGATAAGGGTGAAGCAGGGTGGGCATCTTCCAACGCATATGCCCTCATCGTCGGCCAAGCAACGGCATCTAGTGCTGCGACGAGTGACACTGCCGCAGGAACTGTTGCGGCGATATTTTATGGTGCTAGTTCCAATATTAACATTCGGTTGAAAGGGAACGAGCTAGCGCATGCCGCAGGTAAGGGTGATGAGGATATTGTTAACCTGACGGAAGCATCGAACACCCATCGATTTGTTCGTGGGACTGCCACTTCTGCTAGTTTTTCAGCAGGCGGTACCCCCGAGTGGATAGCTGAAGTTTATGATGGAACCACTAAAAAAGAATCAATCTCTTTTAACTTTGACAGAAGCTCTCCAAAGTATTTAAGGAAGGTGTTCAATACCAATCCGACGCT
>Ga0098033_1000165_pt1 | contig 33534 bp, 21 predicted proteins | sample 1_EtaG_FD_75049 | JGI IMG/M metagenome (GOLD analysis project Ga0098033, IMG submission 75049) | Marine viral communities from the Subarctic Pacific Ocean - 1_ETSP_OMZ_AT15124 metaG | ecosystem: Environmental > Aquatic > Marine > Oceanic | place: Pacific Ocean | collected 2015-01-07
AATGGAAATCGGTACGAGCCGTATTCGCGCCTTACCTTTGGGAGACGGTGAAAAACTTCGGGGGTTTCGTTTTCATAGAATTATTATTGACGAGTTTGCGCTCATGCCTGAAAGAATTTATAACGAAGTTATTGTTCCATTTTTGTCTGTAGTTACCAACCCAACGCAACGTGACGATTTAGATAAACTTGAAACCCAGCTGATAGAGGAAGGTCGCATGGAAGAACACGAAAGACACATATGGCCCGGCAACAAATTAATTGCACTTTCTTCGGCTTCTTATAAATTTGAGTATCTTTATAAACTGTATCAGCAATTTGAGTTTAATATTACACGTGAAGAACAAAAGGATGGTGCGTCTAGGTGCATTATGCACTTTTCATATGATTGCGCCCCTCAGCAGTTATACGATCAAAATTTACTCAACCAAGCCAAATCCACAATGAGCCAATCTCAGTTTGAGAGAGAGTTTGGGGCTACATTCACAGATGATAGCGCTGGATACTTCAAGACAAGTAAAATGGCCCTTTGCACTGTGCCGGACGGAGAACTACCCTCTATTGAAGTCAAAGGGGGGATTGACTCTGAATATATATTAGCCTTTGACCCGTCGTGGTCCCAAACGGAAAGCTCTGATGATTTTGCAATACAAATATTAAAATTAAACGAAGAGCAACAAAGAGCTACGTTGGTTCACAGTTATGCCTTGGCGGGCACATCTTTAAAGCATCATATTAGATATTTTTTATTCTGCTTGGAGAATTTTAATATTGTGGCTATATGCGGCGACTACAATGGTGGGGTACAGTTTTTACAGGCGTGCAATGAAAGTGAAGCTTTTAAACAAAAAGAAATCAAACTAAAGCAAATAGAAGTGCCTTTCGATAAACCTGAGGAGTATCAGGAGAACCTGCGCCAGTATAAACAGCAATACAACAAAGGAGACAACAAGCACGTCATCCTAAGAAAACCTACGAGCAGCTGGATACGCCAAGCAAACGAATTACTACAAGCCAACTTTGATCACCGTCGGTTACTTTTTGCCAGTCAAGCTATTGATGATCAATATACAGCGCAAAAGAGCAAAATGATACCTATCGAGGAATTAAAGTTCTTGCGCACCTCGGAATACGATAAGCAAAACAAAGGGGCTAGAATGATCGATTTTATCGAACATCAAGCCGACATGATGAACATGACAAAAAACGAATGCGCCCTAATACAAATCACCACCACCGCACAAGGCACTCAAACTTTTGATTTACCTTCTAATCTAAGGAGGCAGACGGGCCCCGATAAAGCCCGAAAAGACTCCTATTCAGCTTTGGTCTTAGCTAACTGGATGACAAAAATCTATTTTGATTCGCAAAAACAACCCAAATCGACTATAATAGAAACATTCGAACCAATGTTCGTAAACTAACTTTTTGACTTTTGAAAGTCACTTTTAATTAAATCAGTGTAAAATTTAACATGGCCACGCGGAAATATACAAAAAGATCAGACTATTGGAAAAAGTTTGAGAAAAACTTTCAGTATCCCAACAATCCTTACGAAAGCCTCGCTGGAAAGGAGGATTGTGAACCCCAGCTACTGGGAGATTCTTTTTACGATTATACGTCAGAAGCGTACAACCGTAACTCTAACCCTATGGGGGGCGGCAGCGGGTCTACTGATCGACGTAGAAATCAAATCGCTATCAATCCGAAACTTTATGCGTACAACAATATTCGGTCGGGGATGCTCCCTTATGAGTATGCGTTCGACGGGGTTAATGTTAGGGATGCTATTGAGTTGTGCCAAAAAGCATATTGTAATGTAGCTATTTTTCGCAACTCTATTGACATGATGGCTGATTTTGCCAACTCTCCTCTTTATCTAGAGGGGGGGAACGAAACGTCTAGACGGTTTATTAATTCGTGGTTTAAAAAAATAGGGGTTTGGGGGTTGAAGGACCAATTTTTTAGAGAGTATTATAGAAGTGGTAATATTTTTCTTTTTACTGTAGATGGAAAATTTAAAGCTGACGAGTTTGCGAAAATTAGAAATTTGGGACTTGTGGCTCAAACAAATAAGATTCCTATTAAATACATTCTGTTAAATCCCTTTGATGTGGTCGCCCAAAGAACGACGTCGTTTGATGTGCGCTTTTTTTCTAAAATACTCAGCGAATACGAAATCGAGAGATTGAAGAATCCCAAGAACGATGCTGATAGGGAGTTGTATAACGCTTTGCCTTCAAACATTAAAAAGCGCATTCGGGAAAATGCTTGGACCCCGTCGGGGATGATGATTGTTTTGGATCCAGCTAAATTAAGATTCGCTTTCTACAAAAAACAAGACTACGAGCCTTTTGGCGTCCCCTTTGGCTTTGCGGTACTTGATGATATTAATTTCAAGATGGAGATGAAAAAAATTGATCAAGCTATTTGTCGTACAGTGGAAAATGTAGTGTTAATGATTACGATGGGAACAACTCCAGATAAGGGGGGCATTAACCCACGTAACGTGCGAGCTATGCAGTCTTTGTTTACCAATCAGAGCGTGGGGCGTGTATTAGTCAGTGATTATACCACAAAAGCAGATTTCATTATCCCGGATCTCCAAAAGGTAATTGGTCCATCCAAGTATGAGATAGTGAACCAAGATATTAAAGAAGGTCTTCAGAATGTTATACTTGGAGAAGAAAAGTTCGCGAATGCTACGATTAAGGCCCAGTTATTTTTGCAACGGCTCCGAGAGTCGCGAGAGGCTTTTCTAAATGAGTTTTTACAGCCGGAAATAAATCAAATTTGCAAGAATTTTGGCTTTAGGAAGTCACCTAAGGCGCATTTTGAAGACATCGATATGAAAGATGAAAACCAAGTCCAGCGCGTTATCACGCGCATGATGGAGCTGGGCATTTTACCTCCGGAAGAAGGGATGAAGGTTATCGACACGGGAGTCTTTCCTTCTGAGGGAGAGCTAGAAACTGCCCAAGAGAAATTTTTAGCGGATCGAAAAAAGGGATGGTATAATCCTATGGTGGGAGGGGTGCCGGTCTTCGAAGAATCCGAAGAAGTGGAATTAGAGGAAATTAAACACCCGCGCAGCATGAAAATGATGGAGGAACAAAAGACCAAAACCCCCAAATCGCCGGGTCGCCCACTAGGATCCAAGGCACGCATCAAGAAAACCTACGCGGTCGATACCATCAAGGAAGTTATTGACGCCACTACCAAGTTTCATGCGGATCTAACAATCGAAGCTAAGAAGGTTTTCAAAAAGAAACGGTTAAGCAAAGCCCAAAAGAATGTTTTAGAAAAGGTTTGTGAGCTTGTTGTTTCGGCGTGTGATAGGGCCGATTGGAAGAAAACGGGCGTCAATTGCCTGAAAAACAGCCAACAGCTTTTACAACTCAAGACCTTGAGAGGGGTAGCGGATATTAGCGTAGAGCATTCGTTAGACGAATATGCGTCAGCGATTTTATATCACAGCTTGAAGAATTCACCAAAAGATTAAAAAAGTGTAACATACAAGGTATGAGTGGCCCCTACAGATTTAAAACGGAGTTTAACTTCGAAGTTTTCGCAACAGATGATTTAGAAGAAGATTTAAGTATCAGCGTCGCTTCTCTGGATAATTTAAAACCCTTGATCCCAAAGGGTATAAATTTGGATCGCAATATTGATTTGGTGGGAGCTGCTTTTAATGCAGCTATTGTTAATAGATTCAACAGAAACGGCGATGGAATTAATTCAGCTACCGCAAAAGACCTTGTGGATTACTTTGTCCACAAGCCTACGAACATCGAACACAAGAAAAACAAGGTGGTGGGGCATATCGTAAATGCAGCATTTACTGATATGGAAAATGAAAAAATTCTCAATACCCGTAAACTTGAAGATAAGGTAGATCCTTTTTATATTTCGCTCGCAGCCGTAATCTACAAGACTGTGAACCCCGAGTTTGCTGAGCTGTTATTAAAGGCTAGTGACCCGAACGATGTGGATTATAATAAAGTTGCAGCAAGCTGGGAGCTTGGTTTTAATGATTATAATATTGCAGTTGGCTCTCAGAACTTGAGCGAAGCCGAGATTATCACCGATCCTCAGAAAATTAAAGAATTTGAAAAATACTTGCGAGCTTTTGACGGAAATGGTACCTTAGAGGACGGAACCCCCGTTTATCGTTTGGTGGCCGGAGAAGTCTTTCCGTTAGGTATTGGCTTTACGACCAAACCTGCGGCAGACGTACAAGGAATCGCCATTCAAGAGGGCTTGGAGCTCGAATCAGACAAACAAGAGGCTTCTGTCCTAAAAAGCGATTTAAGAAAAATTAAAAATAATATTTTAAAAATTTCCCAAAACGAAGAAATTAATGTAAAAAAGGGTAACAGTTTTAAAACTATGGACACAAAAGAATTAACAACAGAGTTCGAAAAGATCCTCGATTCTAGGTTAGGCAAAAAGTCCGAGTATACGCAAGAGTCTGTAGCTAACATGGCAACCCATATTATGGATAAGATCCGTGAGAAGGATGCTGAGTGGAAGCTAGAGAAAGAAGAGGCCGAAAATGAGAAGGCCGAAGCGGTTGCTCGCACTGAGGAAGCCAAAGCTAATATTGAGGACTTTAAGAAGCAGCTCGAAGAGGCTCAAGAAAAGATATCCTCTTTAGAAGCTACTATCACTTCTGCTAAGGCAGAGGAGTTGTTCAACAGCAGAATGGAAAACATCGATTCCCACTACGACTTGGATGATAGCGATCGCGCTGTCCTTGCCAAGGAGGTAGCTGTGCTCGAGTCTTCGGAGGCTGCTTTTGAAAGCTATCAGCAAAAACTTGGGGTCATCCTTAAACATAAGGGTAAAGCCTACAAGGAAGAGCAGGAAGCGGCCTTTCAGACGAAGGTAGAAGAAGAGCTCCAAAAGCGTTTAGCCACCTTTGACGAAGTAAAAGCTTCCGAAAAGGAAGAGGCAACAGTTGAAGACTTGGTCGAGAACGTTGAAGTTCCCGAAGAGTCTGCACTTGTAAACAACAATGAAGCTTCTTCGAAGGAAGAGTCTCTTAGGGACAAATTCGTAAAGGCTTTTAACCCTGAAACAGTTTCAGTAACTTATTAAAATATTATGGCATTAAGACTATATCCATTCCGGCAATACAGTGATCACGATGTGATCAACCTGTTTGCCAACCAGATTGTCGACGACAATCCATCAACCGATGGGAACGGTAGTGCAGGTGTGCTCGTAAAGGTGTTGAGTGGTAATCTGAAGAAAGATGTGGTTGAGTTCGCGTCTTCCTCTAGTTATCTTGGTAAGACGGACTATCCCTTTTTGGGAGCCGACAAATACCCTCAAGTCCCTCTACGGTGTATCGCCGCCACAACCGGAGCTCCCGTATTAGGCGTTACGCTTAATCAGACTATAGCAAACGATGAGAACGGTGAGAAGCTCATCTATAATCCGATTAAAGCTGACGAGTTACAAGCGGTTCTGAGCGGTCAAGCCGTTCCGGTCGCCACACGAGGTTTATTTACCTTTTCGAACAGTGCGTATACAGAAAGCGCTTCATTTATTCCGGGTGGTTTAGCTGTTGTTAGTTCAACAGCGGGTACCATGGACGGAGTTAGTGCAGATCTTTTGAATTTGCAGCGTATAGTTGGGCATATTGTTGCCACAGGCAACAGAACCTCTCAAAATGGGCAGACTGATGAGTTTGCAGGCACGGGTACGGCACAGTACGCGATGGTTCACATTGATGCTGCCGCATCATGGGGCGTATCAGACAATGGCTAATAGCAACGCAAAGGAATTATAATAAAATGAAAATTACATTAAAAAGAACGCCTGAGCAAGTCGAGCTTATTAAGGCTATGGCCTCTAAGAATCGCGATACCGCTTATGCTGCGCAAGTTGCTTTAGCGGAGTTTATTGGTCCCGTTGTGTCGGAAGTTATTAATAACGCTCCGACCCTCAGCAACCTATTCACCCCGCTTCAGTACAACGCTGATGACAACCCTTCTCTTCCGTTAGATCTGTATTATAACGTTTTTGACGAAGATTATATCAAGGTTTATAGCCAGTCTGTTGCTGGAGGTCTTCCTACCAATATGGTACAGCCTACAGCTTCAGAGCTCAAGTTCACAACCTACACCTTGGACAGTGCGGTTGCTTTCGACAGAAAGTATGCCTCTCGTTCACGGTTGGACGTGATCGGAAAAACATTCACACGAGTGGCCCAAGAGGTGCTTTTGAAACAGGAGAGAACTTCTTCTAACCTGTTGATGACAGCTCTTGCTGAGGCGACAAACGGAAAAGCTGCGTTTTCGGCTTTAAACCGTAACGTTTTCCGTACAGCCACAGCTGATGTTTTCCAGATGGATGATATCAACAAGCTGATCACCAAGGCCAAGCGTGTTAATGCTTCTTGGTCCGGTGGTACTCCTACGGGAGCTCGTCATGGGATTACTGATCTTCTGGTTTCTCCAGAGGTTGTAGAACAGATTCGTTCTATCGCCTATCAGCCCATGAACACGCGTGCGGTTCCGGATACTACGGAATCTACGGTCCTTGGTGCGCCCGAGAATGTGCGTAATGAGGTTTGGAAGTCGAGTGGTATTACCGAATTCTTCGGTATCAATATCATGGAAATCCTTGAACTTGGTGACGGCAAGCGTTACAACACAGTGTTTGACACTGTGGCGGGCACTACCGATTATCTTAATAACGGTTCCACAAGCGCTTCGAGTCAGTTTGCTGGAGCTACGGAACAGATCATAGTTGGTTTGGATCGCAGTCGTGATGCGCTGGTGCGTGCCATTGCTGTGGATTCGGACACGGGTTCTGAGTTCAACTTAACGGCGGACGATCAGTTCTCCATTAGGCAACAGCGAATCGGTTACTATGGTGCTCTTGAAGAGGGCCGCATGGTTCTTGACAACCGCGCTTTGGTTGGTTTGATTATGTAATCAGACCTTTCCTATAAAAATTCAGCTCCACCCCGTTTTGGGGTGGAGTTTTTTTTTGAAAAAAACCTGTGTATACTATCATTATATATGGCAGCAAAAAGAAAAAGTACCAAAAAGAAGGCGACGAAGAAGGTCGCACCTAGAAAAACAGCCACGGCATCCACCAAGAAAAAGAAGCTCGAACTTAGTGAATTGCGCTATTCTAGTGGAAAACTGGACGACAAGACCGTCGCTCACATTGAAGAGCTTGAGGATATTTTAGGGGTTCATGAGGTTAATCATTTTGGAACCAATGATGATGCAATTTTTGAAAAAAATCTAAAAGAAATGACTTTGGCGGACCTTCAAAATCTCTGCGGTAAAGTTAGGTTATTTGCCAGCGGCAACACTAGAGAGCTGAAAGAAAAGCTCCGAAAAGAGTTTACTAGAGTAACCAAAGGTAATAAAAGCATTGTGCTCCAGCAGGAGGCGTCAGTCTGTAATCCGGATCATCCCAACCATGCAGCAGCCAAAAAGATTCTAAGCGAAGGTTTTTAAGTGTAAATTAGGTTACCATGGCATGGAACTCTAATCGACAACAGACCCCTTATTTTGTCAGCACGATTGCAACGGGCATCTATCGCGACGAATTTGATAGCGATACCGGCTATCAAGCGCTATCTGCTATTTCTGGGTGGCTGGAAAACAATGTTGGGCTTTTAAATACTGAAATTTATACCTCTTTTTCTGGCTCTGGGATGACCGACGGAGCAAATTTCGGGGATACAGCCTTAGTACCCACAGGGGGTTTCAAATTCGAAGAGGCCGAAATATTCAAGCAGGTCTATCTAGTAGAATACTACAAAAAGAAAACCAGAAGTGTACTTAAAAACATTGATAGTTCGGTTGATTTTATTACGTTGAGGGACGGCGACTCTATGATAACCCGTACCAATAAAAACGAAATAGCCAAGACATACAGAGGGCTCGCTAATGACGCACAAGAGCACCTCAAGCTACTTACAGCCAAATATAATATCTATGGGGCCACCCCTCTTCAAGTGGCCGGTACAGACGCTCCTGCGGGCCCTACGGGGACTGCTGCTAATTATGTTTATTGGCCTTAAGCCAAACAATTAGACTCAAAGCCAACAAAAAGCCGCCAAGGAAAACCTTGGCGGCTTTTGAACTATTAAGAACTAGGCTTTAATAAGGATTGGTTGATACAGAGTCGCCCTTATAAGCGGAGTCATCATCCTTTACTTGTCCCAAGGGCCAGTAAGGCAATGTGCGGAAACGAGGGTAAGAACCATCCATAAACAAACCATTGCTTACGTCATTTGCGCCACCAATTTGAGCGGTAAATGCCATATCAACGGACTCGTTATCTCCTATTGCGTTGGTGAAGGTTTCGCTGTCTAACCTCGCGTTTTTGACCGTAAATGACAATTTGGTTTTACCTGAAGAGGTACATGTAGAATCTGCCAACCTCAACGTGAAGTCGTGTGTTTGTTTGGAACAAAGATCAGAAAAGAGATTCTTTTTCTGAAGCTCAGAAACAATTGCAGATACCGTACAGCTGATATCCACAGGAAGATCAACCACACGAGCATAACCAAAGGTACTGCCCAACCGTTGCAAAACGGTACGACTCAAAGGCACACTAATAGTGAAGCTTTGAACATGAGCTGCGCCATCACCATCCATATCGGTCAAACCGATATAACTGCCGGAGGAACCCATGGTAAAGGTCAAATCACCGGGCCTCAAGGCCGCTACACCAGCGTCACCCGAGACATTAAAGGATTTACCTTTGGTTGTCCATCCTTGTGCTCCATATTGTGCACCTGTATTTCCAACACCTGTTTGGAAAACGTAACGATTTGTGCCGCTGTTACCCGCCAAGGTTACACCCGGAACTCCTTCGTCGTTGATGATGTTCCCTCCTACAGCACCGAGCTGCTGAGTAGTGGTGTTTACAAATGTTGCCGCAGCACCAGAAAGCCTGTCGTCAACCTTAATGTTGAAGCCTTCCACTGTAACACTGGCCGTTGGAATTGATCCTACCGACGCTTCAACAGTGTAATCGCTTACAAAACCATTACCAATGGCAACCACATCAAAATCAGTGACGCCACCAATATTTTTTTGCCCCTCTACATCCTCACCATCTGGAACAACCGTAATGAAGTAATTGTTTCCTTGAGGGTCATTCAGTACACCTGAAAGGGCTGAGTATCCGGATATACAACCGTCTCCACTCCAATAGGCAGTGGTAGCATTAGGACGCCCCATGCTAGCGTTATTAGGGGTAGAAGTGGGCACATTAAAGCCCATCTTTCTTTCGTTTCCACCGTCAGTAAGATAGTAGTTAAAATCCAATCCTACAGTAGGCGATTCCATTACGATGGAATCCAGTCGGGCCAACTGGCCGAATTCGTTAATATCTTGCCTATTAATTGTAAAATTAAAGTTAGCAGATTGAATTCTTTCCAGAGGCTCTAGAAGGCTTCTATTGTAAATGCCGCTATTGTAAACACGAGCCGGGGAACCTGACCATTTAAGGTTATAGGGTTCGTCTCGGCTTAGTACCATGCCGCTACCATGACCGCTCCCAAGCGGCAGACCTCCGAAAGCGCCGGTTTGGATATGGTAGCCTGAGGAGCTAGGGGCTATAAACAGCGCCTGACTCTGATAAATAATTCTGTTTCTTGATGTAGCCATACTATTTTAAAGTTTTATTAAAAATAGTTACAATCAAAACAGGCGTTTGAGAACTTTTATTGTCGTGGATTACGGTATTTGTTGATTTCAAAGTCCATAAAACCCACATATAAAGGAAGGGGTATAAACTTGTCCATTCGGTCAGAAATCTTAGAAACTGTAGTGTTTTGTATAAAGCAAATGTCTGTCGGATAGTTGTTTGCTACATTATTATAATCGTAGCCGGTGGAATAGGAGCTTTTCACGTCTCCAAACTCGTCCAAAGGGGCTCCGGTATAAGGAACGTTTTTAAAAACCTCTTTAGAGGAGTCTGCAAAAATAGACAAAACTCCATCCAGTTGGTAGGTATTTTCCGCGAAAGCGACAGCGGTTATTTGGGTGATGGTATTATCCGTTCCCCCAAAGGCAAACGGTTCGTTGGTGGTGGTTGTCGTTGAAAGAAAAACCGCAGGTACCACTTCTTCGTATGGTTGTACATAGGTTAATTCGCGAGTATATCTTGCGTTGAGCTTATATTTTCCTTCAATAATTAGGCTTTCTTCGTTTTGGTTAGAAACATAGGTGTTGAAATTTTTAACAGAATAGCCCCCGCTAATGTTGGCGGACGTAGAGACGCTGTCGTCAAACAATACCCGTCCGTTTTCGTAGTCCACTATCATGCCACTTTCTCCTGCGGCAAGGGCTCCATCATCGCCACTTATAGAAGGAACAGCTTCGGCACTGGCGATGCTTTTGTCGTATACCCATTGTTTATAGGGGGAACCAAATACGGTTTTATTTGTGATTTGTTCGTCTGCGTAATTATAAAAATCTGTGCCTTGAAAGTTTTTATAGGCATCCCCTTTTAAGAGTAAATAATTGTCAAACCACATATAAAAACTGGTTAAGAGTCTATGTTGATAGGTTGGTTTCATGATAATGAGCTTTTTTCGATCTTCCTTATTTCTTTATAATATTCATTAAGGAGAGAACTTAAATAAGTTGTGTTGTTAAATTTTCCGGCCCTTAGTTTGGATTTTACTTGTACTCCGCGCCCGGAACGTGAGCGTGCGGATGCAATATTGAGATATCTGCCCAATCCCCCTATTCCCGTTTCGATGCCCTTGGCCCAGCTTCGTCCTGTTGCCCAAGGAAGGGGGGTCATTCTAAAGATTTCTTTGGTGGTCGGAACGGTTATATTGATAATGGTTTTGGTTTTGGTATGTTGGTATCTTACTTCGTATTTGTGGAGCATCGTGCGAATGGGGTCTAGCGGCCTATCGCCTGATTGAAAGCCAATGTAGCTAAAAAGGTTTCCAACCCCGTTAAGAGTTCCGCTAACGTTGGTGGATGATGATCCTCCTGCTATTTCAACGGTTACAGGGTGTTGTTCAAAGTTTTCTAAAAGTTTTTGTTGGGCGCTTTTTATTTTTCCTTCCACCGCCCTTTTAAGCCCCTTCGTGTACGAAGCTTCGCGAGGGAGGGCTTTTTGCACCTCTTTTAAGGTTTTGCGACTGATTACGGATTTGCTTCGGGCCATATTAGCTGACGGATTTTAAGAAAATAGTGTAAAATTTCACGCCAAAAACCCCGTGGGCCCTAAAGTCACTGTTAATTGCAAACTTTTGGCTATCAAACTCTATACGCTTTGCCTGTGAAACCGTAGAGTAATCGGCGGCCTTAAAGATCATCCTTACTTGGCCCTCGGGAAGAAATATTTTGAGCTGCGAGTCTGACTGGCTACTGGCAAAAAAATCGCTGGTATAATCTCTACCATATAGAATTCGGGCGGAAACTGTTGACGATTGTGGTGTATAACTAATAGGTGTTGTGGCGCCAGCATTGCCATAAATAGTATTGTAGGACTGGCTTGGCGTCGAAACGGTGATAACAGCGTCTTTGTAGACGCTGACGTCCCGGGCAAAGGTGTCATGTAGGTCGTTCATTGCGTTATTGCAGGTGGTTTTTTCTGCATTTGTTAAAAGACTTGCCATACCATTAATATACACTTTTTAATTTTTTTTTAGAAAAAACTTATTTTAAAAGCATAATTTATAAGATATGAAGTCTATTTATAGTTTCAAAGTTGATTTAGTTAAGGAAGTTGAACAGAAAACCAAAGAAAAGCGAAAAAACAAGGAAACCGGCAAACAAGAAGAGGTGGAGGTTTCCAAGAAAGTCAAGAAAAAGATTCCTCACGAAATAACCCTTAAGCGACCCGGACGGCGACAATTGGAGGAGGCGGACATGGAGTATTCCATTGAGATCAGCCGTTGCGTTAAGAAGGGGATTCTCACAAAAGCCATGTTGGCAAAAAAATATTCCGATACAGGAGGGATTCTTACGGAAAAAGACGCGCAGCGACTGGTAGATCTTTATACTGATCTTTCCGAGCTAGAGCTTGAAATGTCCAAGAGAGGGGCGACCCCTAACGCTAAAAAGGAAGATCCTAAGGCGAAGGGATTGGGGGGTAAAATTGCGATGACTCGAAGGGAGATTGTTAATCTGGAATCTTCTTATCAAAGCTTGTTTAATCATACGGCCGACATTAAAGCTCAAAACAGAGTTATTTTATGGTATATTGTTCACTTGGCCCACCTTACCCAGCCTGAGGGAAAGGGAGATCCTGTAGCACTTTTTGAGGGGAAAGATTTTGAAGCAAAGGTAGATAGCTACTATCAAAAGGATGAAGGTGAAGATGAATTATTTGGGTTAATTCACCGAAAACTTGCGGCTATCGTAAGTTATTGGTACTTTAGTGAAACGCCCACCCAAGCGGACTTTGACAATATAATCAATGATCTCGACTGATGAGAAAGTCAATTTTAGATATTTATTCAAAGACATTGTCCACGGATTTTCAGAAGTACACTTTGAGGGTGTAGCCCTCTACATTAAACACCTTTCTGCTCTAGACCAAGTTGACTTGGAGGAACTAGAGGAGCATTTTGTTACTAAGGCCGTCAAAAGAGGACTCCCCACCCAAGAGGAAACACTTACGCGCCTCAAGGAAGAGGGGATGTGGACCGCGGCCGATATAGCAGAGCTAACCGAACAAGAAAAATATGTAGAGAGTTTAAAAAACGCTCGAAAACAGCTTTTTATCAAACACGAAATTGACGACAATATCGAGCAAACCAAAAAAGCACATCTAAAGGTCGTCCAACTGACAATGGCCAAAGAGGAGCTCATAGGGCAAACCTCTGAAAAATACGCAAAAAGTCGTGTGAGTGATCATTATATTTTAAAATCTTTTTACAAAAACGAGGCGTTAACAAAACCTACATACTCAGAAGAGGAGATTGACGAGCTGGGCAAAGAGGATCTTTTAAGGATTATACAGAGTTATAATAAAAAGATTTTTGCGTTCACTGACGAAAACATTCAAACAATAGTATTGCAAGATTTTTATAGTCCTTATTTTCCTTTTTCTGATAATGTGATGAATTTTTACAACAAGCCTCTTTTTGATCTTTCTCTTAATCAGGTTAAATTAATTGTTTTCACTAGAATGTTTAAAAACATATTTGAAAGTTACCCAAAAATACCTGAAACCATTAAAAAAGACCCTTCCAAAATTATCGATTACGTCAATGCACAAGATAAAGCAAAAGATGTTACGTCCAACTTGGATAAAGAGGGAGCTTCCACCATTGTGGGGGCGAAGGAAGAGGATTATGAATATTTAGGGTACAAGAAAACCTCTTCAGGTGCCTCCCTTTCCCAAAGACTCAAGGAAAAGGGCGGTCGCATGGACATGAAGGATTTGTTAGAAACAATGACGTAGCGCGAAAAAATATTTGAAAAAAGTGTATATTTTATTGAATAGTGCACCATGATCAAACTCGACGCTGTAATCAATGACAAGAAGCTCGTCGCCTCTATCCAAAAAGGGGTTGATGCCTTCAACAAGTCAACCGCAGGCAAAAGCAAATTAAATTTAAAAATCAACGAAAGAGGGTTTCGTCAGCCCTTGGGTCGCATAACAGGCGACTTAGACAAATTCGAGTCTGCGCTTGCGGCTTCTAACGCCCGTGTTATCGCGTTTGGCGCCTCTACTGCTGTTATAGGTGGGATGACAGCGGCATTTAAAGCGCTTGCGGCAACAACCATAAATGTGCAAAAATCATTTGCTGACATCAACCGTATCTTAAATGTCAGTAACAAAGAGTTTGAGATGTTTTCAAACCAACTATTTGACATAGCAAAAAAGACCGCCACCAGTTTTGATGATGCATCCAAGGGCGCCTTGGAGTTTGCGCGCCAAGGCTTGGGACTGAACGAATCCCTGAAGCGCACAGCAGATGCTCTAGTACTGGTTCGTTTGACAGGAGTAAACGCAGATAAGGCTGTGAGCGCCCTAACCGCGACGGTTAACGCTTTCCAACAGAGCTCTTTAACTACAACCGAAGCTCTCAATAAATTTGTGGCGGTTGAAACCAAATTTGCGGTTTCGGCGCGCGATCTGATGGATGGTTTGGGGCGAGTGGGTTCTGCTGCGGTTGATGCCAAGGTGAGTTTTGATGAACTGAATGCCATGGTGGCGGCCGTACAACAGCAGACGGGTCGAGGGGGCGCTGTTATTGGTAACGCCCTTAAAACAATCTTTACGAGATTGCAACGTCGCGATACCCTTACCGCCTTGGAAGCTTTCAACGTGCAGGTGCAGGACGTACAGGGCAATATTTTGCCTGCCATGCAAATTTTGCAAAACTTTGCCAAAACATATGATACCCTTACCGATGCCAACAAGTCTTATCTTCGCGAACAGGTCGCCGGCGTTTTTCAGGCTAATATTCTTTCCGCTATAGTAAAGGATATCAACAGCGACTTTCAAGTATATAATCGCGCACTTACAACGTCTGCCGCAGCAACCAATGAGGCAGCAACCGCCAACGCAAGGTTAAACCAGACCATCAGTGCCTTAATTTCTCAAACCGGTACGGAGTTGATTCGTTTACAAGAGAATATTGGCAAGGTAACATTTGAGCCTATTGCCCGAGCTCTTTTAGGGCCCTTCAGAGAGCTTGTTACTAATATCAATAATCTTTTAGACGGAGAGGGGATGGGTAGTGAGTTTGCCAACGGTTTATTGAAAGGTATTCGTAATATTGTTGCGGGCCCCGGGCTGGTTGCGGCAATAGCCGTTATAGGAAAGATTTTTCTTACTACAGCGGCTTATATTTCTCAAGCTCTTCCCACGTTGGTAGGCATCACGACCGAAAAACAAAAACAAGCCAATCTGGAGGCTACCATTGAGACGCTGTTGAAATCGGAGGCGCCGGTGGTTGCGTTGATAGCTGCGGCCGAAGGGGACGCTGCAAAACAGGCAGGTATTTTAGCGGCTCACGCCGCCAAACAAGAGAAGTCCTTTAAGGCGTCAGCGGCTTCGACCGGGATGATGGCCACTAATTTACGTTTAATGGGAATGACCGTTACCAAAGCGGGCGCACTTGTGCCAGTCAAGGGAGCCCCGCGTGGAGCAGCAGGTTATGTGCCGGGGTTTGCAGGGGAAGCTGCTGATGTGCGTAAAGGAGTCGGGGGTGTGAGTTCAACATCGCGGCCAGTCCATATTCCTAATTTTGCTTTTGGGAAAGGGAAGAGCGGTAGTATGGTGGCTAATACTGGCGAATATGTAGTTCCTAATTTTCGGGGAAGTGGGTCCGCAGTCTTTAATCCGGCGATGGTTAGGGCTAATGGAGGGTTACCTCAAGGAGCTAAAAAGATAACAGCTGCTCAGGGATATGTTCCGAACTTTTCGCCTTTAAGCGCCCAGCCTGCGATGTATCAAAAAGCTCTAGCATCATTGAGAGTCGGTAAGGTAACTGGGGTAAACACACAGGCGGACACTCTTGCGAGAGCGCCGTACAACCGACCAGATTTAGCTGCAAAACTAAGAGCGGGCGTCGCTGCAAAACAAGCCCAAAAAGGAAAAGTGGTCGCCGGAGGCAAACAAACGTTTTCGATGCCTAATTCAGCTTTAGGTATAGGGGCCATTGTAGGGCTGCAAGAGAGAAGTGGCCCTTATAATCCGCGCAGTGCGTTTTCAACGCTCCAAAAACAGCCAAATATTAAAAATGCAGGTTTATCAGCGTTGGTGAAGAGCCCTATGTTTGCCGGTTCTTCGTTTTCGGTCAGAGGTGTTAAGGTCGGATCTCTCAAAAAAGTCGGCAGCAAAGGCACTAAAGAGGATATAGCTGCGCGAAAGGTACTATCCGAGGGACAATTTTCGGATGACATGAATGAGTTCATGGTCCCTGCGCTGGGAAAATATGCATCCTCAATATTTAAAGGTCTTTTTAAAGATGACGGAAAAGCCTTTACGAGTGAACTTTTGCAAACAAAAGGCAAAAGAGTATTTTCTAAAAGTGTTGAAGGGGGAATTATGGAATCCGCCTTGCAGTTCTCGGGACAAAAAGCCTCAAGGTTCGGCGGTGATGACGCGGCACGTTTTGATTTCGAAGAGGCGGGTAAGATTAGCGAGCCGTTATTGAAGACTTTTTTTGGGGGGATAACCAGTGGGATTGTTCGTGCAGACGCTAAAAGGACCGATTTACCTAAGAACATTAACACATTAATTGGAAAATCATTTGGCACAAAGCTTACCGCAGATAAAATAGCCTTGTATGGTCCCATAGCTAGAGCTATTAAGATGGTGCGAGAACAAAACAAAGGAACCAAAAAAGCCGCAGGCGGCTATGTTCCTAATTTTGTTAGAGGAAGTTTGATGCATCGACTGAGAGGAGTTCAAGGAGCTACGGGTTTAATAGACCCTGCCGCTTCCATGCGAACAACTATAGAGTCAGCTCGCACAGCGGGAGTTTTTCAAGATAAAGGGGCTACTAAAGCTTTTGTAAAGAAATTTAAAAAAGATTTCCAACCTTCCGGCGCTCACGAAGCAGGCATCAGAGATCCCGGAGCAACAGCTTACAACGCCGCTATTAGGTCTATAACAGGACTCAATAGACAAAGGTCCGTAGGAGCCAGAAACGAAGAGGTCGATGCGGCTTTGAGTCGATTGGGACTAATAACTCGTCGGCCCCTCCCCTTGGCGCCTAGAGGTTACGTTCCTAGTTTTGCAGGGGGAGGGCTTGGGGCGGCAATACAAAGAGAAAAAGAGGCCGGGATTCCTTCTTCAGCTATTCGCGTCAGTTCTTCACCCCAGCTCCGAACGACGGGAAATCCTACTGGCTTAGGGGTAACTAATACCTTTGATGAACCTCGTGGTCTTCGTGATGTTGGATTAGCAGCTGGAGGTTATACTCCGAATTTTGCAGCCGGTGCGGCCGGAGCGCCAATGGGGCTCGAGAATATTGTAGGAAAAGCGAAGTGGGACATAAGCCACCTTTTGCTCTCGGAAAGCAAGGTGACTAAATTAAACACAGAACTCAAACTGGCTGCCAACGAGTGGGCCAACAACAGACTGAGCACAAAAGAACTTAGAGAGAGCATCAAATCGCTCACAAAGGGGATGGGTGGGGCTGCAGAAGGTACCAAGGCTTTCGGCCGAGAACAGAGAGCGCTTCTTAAGAGTGCCAAAGCTTATGGAAAGACAATGAAACCGGGCGGCATGGGAATGGGGGGTATGATGGCCATGATGGCCGTTCCTATGGTCGGTGGTATGGCCGAGCAAGCCATTGGGGGGCGTACCGGAGCGGCTGTTAGTGGAGGGATGACCGGTGGAATGATGGGCGGTATGATGGGAGGAATGGCCGCCGGGACAGGTGCCGGTGCGAGTATGTTGACTGCGATGGGCGCCGGTTCGGTGGCCGGTCCTGTTGGTATTGCTGCAGGCATACTTGTTGGCGCGTCCATGGGTATTGCGGCAAGCTTATCAGCCACGGCTGAAACCTCAGGTCAAGTTAATCAAGCACTACAGACACTGAAAGGGGCCATAGAAGGGAACGCTAAGGGTGCACTATTATATCTGGACGCTCAAGAAGCGCTCGGAGAAGCTAAGACTATGGAGCAGTTGACTTCGGCAACCCTAAAAGCTTCCAATGCGTTGAACGCAATTGGAGATGTAAACCTAAGAGATCAGCTTGCGGCAACAGGAACGAGCGTTGATGACATGAGGAAAGTTATAGACAAATTTGTTGCTGAGCAAAAACGCCAAATGCTAATGCTAACAGCGAAAGGGGCCATGATGGGCGCTCAAGAAAACGAAGCCTTAGGCGAACAAATGAGGGACTGGCGCAAAGCTGGAAAAACGGGCGAGGGGAGTGATTATCAGCGTACGGGGCGTCAAGCGCTTGGAGGGTTGCGGGATATTTTTATCGCAGAAGGATTGGAGCAAAGTGATGTTCAGGGGTTCGTTGATACCTTAAAGGGAGAGCAGGTTTCCGGTGGTTTTCAGTTTGGCGGCATTTCACGGTTAATTTCAGATTGGGGCAAAGGTCAATATAGTGACAAGACCATTACTGATGCCTTAAGGGTTGCTTTTGGGAAAAAGCTTAAATCTGGTGATGTTACAGAAAAATTTGTTTTTGATTTGGCTCAGGCCATTGAAAGCGGGCTAGATCCGGACAACTGGAGCAGTGATGCGGAGAAAGAATTGGAGATTTTCTTCAATACTTATTTTGTGCCAATGTTTGGAGATAAAATGAAGGAAATAGGTGAAAAAGCCGCAAAGTTTGACGTAGACAAAGGGATTGCCGCCAACTATACTCGGGATCTAGAAGCGTTCCTAAGGTCAATCAATGAGACGGTAACGGATTATACCGACAACCTTTTGCAAATAACCGAGCAAACGGCTCTAAGGCAAGCCACCAAGCAAGCTCGGGCAGGATTTTTAGGTTTTCGTGGGGCTGGTGCCGCATTTAGGGAGACCCGTGCTGCCGGAATGGGGGACATAGCGGGGAGGAGACAGGCTATGGATCAGGGATTGTTTAAAGAACACTCTTCCTCAATCATGATTCAAATTGAAAAGGTGGCTAAAAACGTAGCGGATCTAACGGATTTTCGCCAAAACGTTATGTTTGGTACGCAGGGGTTTACTGGAGGAGGATTTCAAGCTGGAATAGACAGATTAAGAGAAAGGATCCCTACGACAGGTGCGGATATCAAGGCCTATGAAGATTTAATTTCAAAACTTCAGCTCGCTTTTAATGAACAAAAAGCCGTCATAGACAAAGACGAAAAAGTTCAACATATTAAACTGAAAGCTCTAGAGCTCCGAGCCAAAATTACAGAGGAAGAGCACAGGGTAGCGATGATACAAGCCGACCAACTTGCTGTCAATAAGCTCCTAATAGGCAGAGAAGAGGGTAGAAGCAAAGGAACGGTTGCAACGTTAAAGCGCGGTGTTTCGGCCCCCGGAGCACTTAATTTTATGACAGCGAGGGGAGCTTTGGGCCAACAACAAAAAACAGAAACCGCAGTCTTCGATGAACAAAAAAGATTAAGGGACAAACAGGCGATTTCCGAAGCACGCGGACGGCTGATAGAATTGCAAAATCAAGCCAAGATTAACCGAGTCACTTCCCAGTTGGTAGAGAGTAATCTGCAGTTAAAAACTTCTATAGACGCCTTAAACGCAACTATGGGCGGAGGGCCTACAACCGGTGGAACTGGTGCGGCTGGTGGAGCGCCAAGGGGAGGAGCCGGGCTAGCAGGGGGAGGCGATTTGACTGTTACGGGTAAGCCCAAGGGTTTATTTAAGTTCGGCGACAAAGAAGTGCTGGAAAAAGCTGCGATAGCAAAAGCCGCTAAAGCAAAAAAGGACGCAAAGACCGCAGCGTCTAAAGAGCGCTTTGCACGGGAGTCAATGGCGGAAGTAGCATTTACTCAGCCATCTGGGCATGTCACAACGCGACTTAGGAAAGATGATCCGCGTTTCAAGAATTTGTATGAGGGAGGGCTCAGAGGATATGAGGGTAGACTTTCAGGTGTTGGTGATCGAAGAGGGCGTTTCTCCGGCACCGGCACCCGCAGCGGGAAGAAGTTTACCCCGGAGCAAATGGCACAGATGCAGCAATATCAATTGCAGGCTAGTCTAGAGTACGATCGCTTTGGTGACCCGATAAATAAAGAGTACGAATGGGCGGAATTGCGGAGGCCCGGGGCCACTGCTGCGGATCGGCGGCGCGGAGCTGGTGTTCAAGGTGGGAAAAGCTGGAATATAGTTAAGGCGCAGCCGGTTTCGCGCGGGAGTGCGTCCGATATGGCTGGGCAAATTCAGAGGGGGATGGTTGGAGAGGCTCACCAATTCGAGCGCAAAGAACTGGAAAAGAAGATAAAACACTTGAGATCCATTATCCCGCGCGATTTCCTTGGCAGTCAAGAACAAAGGGATATCCGGAGCGAGCGACAGAAGCTTCTAAGAGAGTTGATGGATAGACACGCTAGTTTGGGCGATGGTTCACCTCTGGCGCCCATGACCATTACCCGCAATCCCGGTCCGTCCGCCGGATGGCAGCCATGGACTATGCCAGCGGCTTCGCCGGACTATGGCCCCGCGCATTTTCCTACACGAGGCAAACGCCATCCCGGGCCGCCCGGCCTCCTTCCTGAACCACAAGGTCCCGGTGGCTGGTTTTCGCTCCAGCGCGCTGGTGGTTATGGTACGGATCCAGAAGCGGGAATGTTTGCGCAGGCGGAGAAGTCCACAGCAAAATCTAAGGCCGAGTTTTTTGAAGGTATGATGGGTCGCTTTAAAGGCGGAGGCCTAGAGGGGGAGCCATTAAGCGTAGAGCAAGTCGAGCATATAAATCAGATTAATAAAGAGATAGTTACGGCATACAAAGAGGGCGATAAGATTTTGATGAGAAAATTAGAGCTTGAGGCAAAAAGCGTTCAAAACTCTTTTATTTTAGCCAATCAAACGGATGCGATAAACAAAAAACTAATGGAGATGAACCAAAACTGGGCACGCTTGGATACGGACAGATTAACTAAGTTCACAAAAGGTTTGGAAGATGGTTTTGCGCAAATTTATAAAGAAGAGCAAACAATTTTTAACAGGCTCGGAAACGAGCTTCCGATGCAATTTAAAAACAACATGGTAGGGGCTTTGGAGGCCACTATGGACAAGACCACAGACTTGGGAGATGCTTTGGAAGGTGTCGCGATTGAGTTTTTGCGCACTATGCGTCGCGCTTTTCTTGACAGCGCTGTGAGCAACATGATGAATGCTGGGGCGGCGTTGGTTCCTTCGTGGGGAGCTAAGATGGCCCCTCCGAAGCAGCAGGGAGGTTTCATTCGAGCACAAGCAGGACGATTTGTTCCGGGGCGTGGGAGCGGTGACAAAGTGCCGTTGCTTGCTGAGCCCGGGGAAATTGTTATGAATCGAGAAGCGGTTAGTGCTGTAGGGGCGGATACTTTGCTAGGGCTTAATTCGGCAATTCCGAGATTTGGCCAAAAAGGAGGCAACTTAATGACCTTAGGCAAAAAATTGCCTCGGGACTGGAGCCAAATGAGCGGTCTATTCTTGCAGCGAGGTAATGCTGAAACAGGTGAGCTGGCTGACAAACATGCGGAGGCAATGGAAAAGAAAGCGGCTAAGCACCGGAAAAGCGAAGAACGAAAAGGTATGTTGACGAGTATGTTTGCTAGCGCTTTACTCTCTGGGGCGATGAGTTGGGGTGCTGGAAAAATAGGGTCATGGGCAAAGCAGCGGTCAGCTACGAAGCTTACAGGAGCGACGGTGTCTCGTACTGGAATGAGGAATTTTAAAAAGATGGGGGGTACTCGAGGGCAAGCCATTGAATTTTTGGAAGCTGGGGTTGATATTGGTGATTCAGGAATTCCCAATATGGCGCGAGGGGGAGCGATTAAGCGACAATCAGGTGGTTTTGTAGGACGCTCTGGGAGCGTGGCACGGCGTTACGGTTCGTATCAGGGTGGAGGTACCGTTTCTGTGCCATCTGGCGCCCCTGCCCTTGGGAATCCCTCCAACACTAATAATATAAACATCAATGTTTCACTGGGAGGCGCCGATAATGCTAGGGGAACTGGGGCCAGCCAAACAGAAGTCGGCAATACAGGCGGCCCATCGAGGGTTACTGATAGTGATGCAAAAGCATTGGCAGAGAAAATTAAAAGCCAAGTGCTTAAAGTCATAGCAGAAGAACAAAGAGTAAGCGGCTCCTTGCGTCCGGGAGCTAGGAGACCGTAATGCCAAAAAACGCAGTTCCAAGTTACGAATCAAAATTCTTTATTAATGAATATGGGATTTCGGGTATTCGCGACTGGGACGCTAATTATAATGTGTCTCAGCAGACAGTTAATGCTCTGGGCGCTGGCTTTGTGCGTAATGTTTATGATGCCCCCTTGCAGGGGCAGCTTTCTTTGAGTCGTGATATTATTTTTAATAGTGATCCTATTTTATCATATACTGGAGAAGAGGCTGTTTCTGGTACTTTAATATATGACACTTATTTGGACGGAGGCGGTGCAAAAGTTTTTGGTTTTGATTCTGGCTATTTAACTGATTATTCAGTTAGTTGTGGTGTGGGAGGGGTGCCCACAGTTAACAGCTCTTTTGTTACGTTTGGGCGTTTTGGCAGTGGTGCGCGTGGGGGAGAGCTTGATTTTTCCGGTGACACCCCCCTAGACGGAAGCCGTGGGTTTTTAGCTTTCGCCAATCAGGGTTCTATTCAATGCGGATTCAACCAATCGGGCACCAACCGCGTAACGCAGGTAAGTCAAGCTTATTCAATAGAGCGTGAACCAATTTATACATTAAGCCAAAAAACAGCATCTGACTTAACAGGGGGGGCAGGGTTTGTTCCCACTGAGGTTATTACTCATTATCCTATCGAAGTCACGACAAGCATGACGGTAGAAGTGGACGATTTTGAAACTGCCAATATTATGGATACTATACGTAGTGGCCATTATGAGACAATTGAATTAACGATCAACCAAGCCTATCAGGGTATTCAGCCTCTAAACGGAGACGCTGTTGTGGGAGGCACATTAGCCTTATTGGATGACTCCAGCAATCAACTTAAAGATAACGGATATCAAACAATGTACAAATTTCATAGTGTAACAGGGCAATTGGTGTCAGAATCAATTAGCACATCAATAGATGGAACACTAAGTGTGGATTTAGAATTTAAAGACTTTTTAAACAGGAAATTATAAAATGGGACAAATAACAAGTTATACGCCAATCTCAGCGCCAATCAATGTCGCCAGCATGATTTTTATAGCGGATGCAGGTGCGAGCAATCAGATTAAAAGCACGACCGTAACAAATTTAAGCAAAGTACCTCAAATTTGGGCCGCAGACGGCAACGGCTTAAAGTTGACCGATGACGACAGCACGGGCAATTATGGCGTCTTTATCAAAGACGGAGGAAACGTCGGTATTGGCACTGGCGCAGGGAGTCCCAACACATTTCTTGAGTTAAATTCCGGCGCAAGAACGGCCACTTTTGTCGCAGGCACGCCGTCTACGTGGACTAATATGCTTTTGTTGAATCCTACGGATACGGCAAATGCAGCGGTGGGTATTAATTTTCAAGTTGATAATGCTTTTGATTCAGGTAGTGGGGCTGGAATCGTGGGAATTAAAAGTCATGCCACTAATGCTCAAATGGATTTAGCTTTTATTACCGATCCGTCGGGAGCGGGTTCAGCGGAAGCCATGAGAATCCTGCATAATGGAAACGTGGGAATTGGGACGGTGACGCCGGGGGATTTGGTAGAGATTAAACTTGACAACTCGGGTACGGATAGAGCGTTACAGTTGAACTTTCCTACTTCGTCAGCAGGTTGTGGTGTAAAGTTTGCTCAAGCGGGGACCGCTAAAGCCTATATTCAGTTTATGGGGTCGGCGTATGGAACGGTAGCGCGAAGAAGTCAGCTTGAGATTCTTTCTACAGCTGGAATTACTTTCTGGCCGGATTCTGGGGCTGCTGATGTGGTAATAGATGCAGATGGAAATTTAGGAGTGGGAACCACAAGCCCTACGGCAAAAATACATATAGAAGGAGCTGGTACAAGTCCCGAGTTATTGCTGCTTAACAATACCACGGTTGACACTCAAATCAAGCTAACAAACAATGGTGGAAATCCCGCATATATCATAAACGCCGCTGCTTATTTGGCTTTGGGAGGCAGCACCACCCCAGCTGCTGCCACACATTTAGTTATACAGAAATCTACGGGACGCGTCAGCATTGGCGGAACGCTTGGTACGTGGAGCTATCCGTTGACCATTAGTAGTTCGGTGGCTACTGCGGCTGAATTTGGAAGTGCACACGCTTCAAAAGCTTATATTTATATAGTCAATTCCGCAAGCGGAACGGCGCAAACTGCAGTCGTCTTTGGTAATGCCGCAACAAATAATAGGCGATGGATGTGCGGTCAGTTTTGGGACACTTCTAATTATTTTGGATTTGAATATTTGGGGGGTACTACCTTGAGTGGCCCCAACGATGCTTCGTTTAATTCTGGCACCTTAGAGAATACCACGGTATATATTTCACAAGCAGGGGGTATAAGTTCTCAAAATACACCTGTTGCTTTTGGTCAGATTCTTACCAACGGTAGCGTAAACCCTGTGCTAACTGGGTCTTATAATGTTAGTGGCGTAACGTGCAATAGCAGCGGGGAGATTGTGGTTACTTTTAGCAAGCAACCAAGCAATACAACCTACACTGTTGTTGCCACAGGGGTAAAAAATGCGTCGCAGATTGCTTTGGTGGGAGTGGCTCTAAACGCTGACAAGCTGGCTGCGACGTGTACTATTAATGTTCATCCTACTTTGGACCTAACAGCTACAAGCAACGACTATTTAAGCTTTACAATTTATGGGGCCAAACTAAAAGCATAATAACGAATGGCTAAGTTCATAAAATATGAAAAAGCATTACTTGAGATCGAAAGCCAAAGCATTTTGGCCGAAAACGCAGAGTTGGGTGTAGAGGCCTCCTTGGCACCTGTCGAAAATATAACAGGCAGCGTGATGCGATATGTGGCTAGCGCTCCGTTGCGTGGAACACTTTCTTTTAGTCATTATTTGACGGGGCGACTACATGAGTTTTTAAATCCGTTAACCAATATAGAGAGAACGGGGGAACCGTTAAGAGGAAACCTAGGAGGAATTGAATTTACAAGTGGCTATATCAAAGGGTTGGAATTTTCGGTATCTCCTTTTGAGCCTATCTTAATGCGCTCCACCTTGGATATTTATGGGGAGCTTTCGGTTAAGGAGTCGGGAAGGAGCGACGTTAGCTTGCGCAACCAGAAGAAATTGGGGCATGGCGCCAAAACCTATGTGGCCGGAAACGATATTGGAATGAATAGTAAATTAGGTTTTAGTTATTCTGTGTCTTGTGATAGAAATCCTATGGTGGTTATAGGAAGCGGTTTACCATCTCGTGTCACAAAAGAAAACGTGAGAATTGATATGACAGTCAGGGGAGAAGATTTCGGTAGCGTTCTTAATACCACAGGTAACGCCGCTGTTGTAGATGTTTACGTTTATGATGTGTATGGAAACGCAAGCGATGCTGCCTTGGGGCGTTTTGGGTGCACGGGTCAGATTTTTTCACAAAATATCACAGCATCTGACGGAACATATATGGCGGGAGAGGTGTCGATTTCTCAGGATTATCTAACAGGTAAAAAAGTAGTATGATAATTAATTCAGGCGCAACAAACATTAAAGGAGTACCTGCGTTTGAGTTGGGCAATACTTACGATAAGTATGATATTGTTTATTATAGTGGCTATGATGAGTCCAATGTTAGTTACCCATGTACTCAAGCGCAGTCGGGGCATTATTATTATAGTGGCAACTCCAGCCAAGTTGCGACGGCGGCAAATATTCCTGCGGGTGCTACTTCTAACTGGACTACTGGTTTTTTCTTTGATGTCTCCTATGGAGCTACTGTGGATTATAAGGGTTTAAATTATTCCACAGAGTATGGTGATGGTTATTATAATTTGTTAAACAAAAGCGAAAATGCGGTGCGCGCCACTTTTAATGTTTCTCTAGAAAAGCGGACAGACAAGGAAACTAAAGCTGCGTTGCATTTATTGGAGGATTCTTTCAATAAGGGAAATCGTCCCACGGGGGGCTATACAGGCATCAACTGGACACCGTTCCCTCCTTATAACATGAGCGGGGAATTTTTTGTAGAGAGTTTTGATCATGTTTATGAATCTCCCGATGTAAACAAGGTCACGACTACCTTTTACAATGAAACGGCATCGTTAACTGACTGGAAACAATTATATATCCCCTTCACAAACACAAAAGGAGACTATATAAATGATATAACTTACTATCAACATGATATAGCTTATTTAAGGACACTTCCAGAGACGCCTCTTGTTTTAGACGGCCAAAGTGGTTGGTATTATTTCACAGGAGAAAAACATGTTGATTATAGCGCAGACACAGGAATTTTAGGCTCCGTCTTTAACAGTCCTTCTGGGCAATATACTTTATGGAGTAAAGATAAGTTTTATTTTGATATTAATCAGGGATTAAATATACCCCAAAACCCTCGCTTCACTAAGCAAGACTTACGAAACGAGTTTACGCAGCGTTTTTCAGATGGTATTAATAAAAATCTTTTGTTGTTTACTGTCACATTTCAGGGCAGAAACGACAAAGAAACAAAAGCAATGCTTCATTTTCTAGAGCATCATCGGGGCACGCAATTGTTTCAATTTACCCCTCCAGCACCATATAACTTTACCAATAAGGTTTTCGTCGCTTCGACTTGGAGTCATAATATTCATTTTAAAGATAACAATGATATTACTGTAGAAATGCGAGAATTTCCTATTGATTACCTTAATGTATCACAAAGTTTTAGAACTTTGGTGACAGTGGTAAATAGGCCAGTACCGGAATGGGGGGGAAATGTGGGTGGAAACTTAGGGGGTAAGCCCGCAGGTTCTGTTTCTACAGAACAGCGTCGGGAGGGTCTTGATTTTGTGGGGGCGACGGGTATCCGAACCTATGTAGCAACAGGATTTTCCCTAAGAACGGGTTTTTATTTAACCAATAGTGGAAACACCCCCATTGAAACCTTTTTGGACATTACTAGCCCCTATTCGACATTTGAGTTTCCTTCGGGCGATGCGGATAGCCCGCTGGTTACGAGTCCCGGTAATAGCACCTTTGTTCCATTTTATTTCAAAGGACTGCAAGACAACCTCACGACACCCGGGTTTAATATTGGGCCGGATGGGAGTGGGGTCTTTACAGGGGTTTTAAACCTAAGAAGTCGATCGCGGCAAAATGGGATTTTTGATCCCAGTGGAACCATTAGTTTTGGAATAACGGGTTATGTAACAGGGTGGGATAGCAACCCCTATAAGGGAATGGACGGCCAAAATCCAATGCATCCCCATAAATTTTTGATTCAAACAGGATACGCTAGTGCATCTGGGATACCTATAAATGTGTTGCACTGGACACACCCAGTAACAGGCTATTATTTAAACCGTTATAATATCGAATACACTCAAGACAAAGACTGGGGCAATTGGTCAGGAATAAGGGCTCATGATGCCTCGAGCCCGCAAAATATTCCGGGCATAACAGCGACAGGGTTCGAAATAAATAAAAAGCTGGTGGAGTCTTTTGGTTATGACTATGCCATTGGAGGCGGCGTATCCACTAATTTGTATACAGGCATACAAGTTCCCCCAAGCCTGATTGGGGAAGCTCAGATACCAGTCGCTAGTCAAAACGTACCTGACCCGTTAAATACAGGGGTGCAACAAAGCAGCTTTTTCATGCATAGTGGCGAAGAAGGGTCCCCTCTAAATCATGGGGAGGATTATTACTATAGAATGAGGTCGGAGTACGTGCAGCCTAATTCTCAATTGAGTCCGGAAGCAGATGTTATAAGTGGGTCGATGTATGTTTATGGGAGCGGGGTAGGGACCTTCAACGTCCCCACTTCTTTTGCGGTGGCCACAGGATTAGGGCGTCTTTCTCCCGACTATATTTTCGATAAATCACGCACTAAGATATCTACTCGCGAAAAGGGTTCTTTTAATGTTTTTTTGAAGCATCAAGCCCATAATGTCAATTTAAGTGGCGCTTTTTTGCAGGGATTGGTGGACGCAGGAATGGTTAAACAACAGGTCATTGAGGGGAAGGTTACGGATATGGAGGTAGGGGGTGGTTTAACCGCATTGGATGTGGCCAACACGGGGGCTTATGCGGATAATTTTACAGGAGTTAAATTTATATTAAGGCCCGGATACGTTATTGGCTCAAACAAAACAGGAGGTCCGGCTGTAGAAACAGGCGATCAATTGTTAACTGGAATAAGCCCGACTCATGCCTCCAAACCAATCAGGGAAACCCCTTCAGTGTTGGTGATGCAAAATCGGTCGGCTATAGTTGGACAAGGGGGAGACGGCGGAGACGGTGGCTATACAATAGTAAAAAGCGAGCTGCCTACTGCGGGAACCACCCCAGAAGGGGGCTCTCAATCTCTTTTTACTTTACACCTAACAATAGGCAACAAACAGGATTCGACAGCGGGAGGAGACGGTGGAGACGCTCTTTATGTTTCCCATCCAGATATTGCACAGTTTTCTATACGTAAAGACTATAACTCGTTGATTTATGCCGGTGGAGGAGGCGGAGGAGGAGGAGATAGGTTTTTGGCTGAAAAATTGTTTGGTTATTTATCGCCGGGACAACACCAAGGTGGGAGTAAGCCGGATCCCGGAGCAACAAACTCAACATTGGGGGAGGGGCGAGGGAATGACTATACAAAAGTTTGGACAATAAATAATACAATCCAAATTTCCAATACTGATGGTAGTATTTTGGTTAAACCAACGGCAACTATGAAGACCAAATGGGGCGTGGAGACGGGAGCGGGTGGCCAAGTTATATTTAGAGCTAGCAATTTTCAGGGACAGCATAAGGCTGGAGCCGGAGGAGGAGGCGCTGGTTTTATGAACTCGCAAGGAGGTACTCAGTACAACAAGGATGGATCTACCGTGCCTCCCTCTACGATGGGAGGATATAATTTTTTTGGTAAAGGATCCTTCCAAGGGGTGGTCGCAGGTGGCTCTATGCGTGCAGGAGGAAAGAACAACTCGTGGGGAGGGGATGGGGGCGATTACGGTCTCGATGGTCAAGATGGAGAAATTTTTAACAAGGAAACCACTGGCTATCCTTTTCATTTGCCCCCTTCGGGAGGAGACGGAAAAACCGGAGGGTCGGCGGGCCAAGCCATTTCTGTAGTTGCGGCTTCAGGGGGAGGTCTGAATACCAATTATACTCAAGCTAATTATCGCGCAAAACTTTTGGTATTAACGCCGTCCGCAAGCACTCCCAACGATATCCCCGGACTTGTGGCCCATTTTGATGCTAGTCATAATGTTTTTCAGTCCGACAAGGTGGCGGTCATTAATAATGCGGCTGGTTACGCAGCGGGCACCAATACGATGACTGTGGACAAATTACCTGTAGAAATAACTAGCGGCACCACCTTAACTTTCGCCAACGGGGCAACTTTTGCCCTAACCAGCACAGCGGCCGTAAACGCAACCTCTATAGTATCTACCACTGGGCTAACTGGTGCCGCGGTCGTCGACAATGAGGTAGGGGGCGTTGTTGTTACAGCTAGCGATGACAGTGTAGTGAGGTGGTATTCTAAAAATGATTCTAATGTTTATTTAACTCAGGACACTGCCAATAACCAACCAACATTCCAAAACGCTAATAAGACCGATACCTCCATTCCGGGGAGTACGGATGCGACCGTCAAGCACACCTATTTCAACAATCAAAAATACATTTATTTTTCTGCCCCATCCACGTCTCATGTTGATTATATGAATCTTTATAACGCCACAGCCAATTCCAGTTATGCGGGGGATGTGCGTATCAATAATAACGGTCTGGAATATTTGCCAAGCGCCACAGCACAGGCTATTACGATAGATGCTATATCTTTTTCTATTGCTAATGGCACAACTTTCAGATTTCCAAGGGGAGCCTCTTTCCAGTTGACGGCAGCGGCGGATTATACGGGCACCCCCCTTACTAGTTTGACAGGAAAACTTTATAAGGCTAAGCTAAAGGATGATGACCGGGGATTTTATCGTTTGTCTTCTTTGGCGTCAGGGTTTGAGATTTTTTATGTTGTTTACCCTAATCGTTGGTTGGATGGAACTTCTAATTTCACATGTTCTATTGAAACCGATTATTCTGAAAATACACCGGGTATAGATAACTATCATCAAACAGGATGGTGCGCCTTTTCACCCAAGACCACATCTCTGTCCAATGCTTTTTATGGGCGCGAGGATGGTCAGGTGCATGATAATACCGGACTTGGCCCCAAACACTCTTTATCTTTTGCTGATTGGACAAGAACAATTGTGCGAGATCCGGTTATAGCCCCGGGTCGTTCGTGGATTTACCATCTTAAAGGGGAGGCTTATAAGGGAAATATGCGAGTAACAGCTAAAAACAATGGGATTACCGTAGGTTACGGTGTTTTTAAAGCCTCTAAGTTTAATTTTAATGCATCTGGAGATGTCTTGATCGGGGCCACGTCTGCCACTAAAGGCTTTAGGGGTGGAATAGCCGCTGTTCTGCTTTACAATAAAGGGTTGACGGGGCAACAGCGCCGGGTGGTGTATGGAAATTTAATGAATAAATATCTACGAACCAAAAGCGCAACAACTACGAGTGAAACCTCTATTGATTTTACAAATCTTAAGAGTGACAGCAATGGTTTGGCGGGGCGCGTACTCTTTAACTCATAAAAATGTCTACAGAAGCACACAACAAGAGCATAACAGATTTACTTCCGGATACCCTTATAGAATTATATGAGATTGATACGGGGTCCAACTTGGGCATTAAGCGTTTTCATGCGGGAAAGTTGGTCGATAAAGATATAGTATTAAATGGTATAACTTATTATTGCTTGCCTATCGAGGCTGATGGTTTTGAATCCAAAGGGGACGGTTCATTGCCTCGCCCTCGTTTGGTAGTAGCCAATCCCGACGGCTTAATTTCTGACCTTATCAAAAGAGAAAAAGATATGGTGGGAAATATTTTTAAAAGAATAAGAATTTTTTTAAAATTTATAGACGCTGTTAATTTTCCTGATAATACCAATCCTTTTGCCAATCCAGATCCTGAATCCAAGTTTGATGATGATGTATATGTGTTTAACAGAAAGGTATCTGAAAACAAATATTTTGTTGAATTTGAATTAATTTCCCCTTTAGAGGTCGAATCCTACAAATTGCCAGCACGTATTATGATTGCGAATTACTGCCCATGGAACTATCGCGGTATTGGATGCAAATACGGTTCGCGCCCCTCATACACAGGCCCCACCACCGCCTTAAGAGATTTAAATAATGAAAATATAGAGTCAGTTGATTTTTTTGTCAAGGCCAGTAACACTAGCGAATTAGACAGGGCTATAGGGGGCATTCCTATTGCGGACAGTAAAGACAAAAGGTTTGATGACCCCAGAAATGATTGGGGGCTGAGTGGGTTAAGGTGGGCCTATCATTATAATCCTACCTATATTTCTGTAGCGTTGGATACCGTGCTTAGTGCGGGCTTTACCCAGCCAGTGACTCTTTCTGTAGCTTCTATTTCTGGGATAATTGATCCCAACAGGACACTTACATTATCCAATAGCGGAGGGGACCAAATCGGTACATTGGTATTAACTACCCAAGCAAAAAGAACGGTGACGGTTACCTTGTCCGCGGCCGCCTCAAATGGGGCCACCTCCCTTGATGTTCTTCCCGTCAATGGTGCTCTTGAGAGCGGAGAAATTATTACATTCAGCGGAAGTAGAACCTTTACGTTGGACGCTGATGCTCCAACTACAGCTCAAAAATTATCAGGAACCACCAGTGTTTGGGGGTCTGATGTTACCGCTGGAAGCGAGGGAACAACGCGCACGAGTATTACGGGAGATTTAAATTTAACATCAGGAACAAGTGTACCTGCTGATGCTACAGGAATTGTAGGTTATGTTAAGGGAGATGTTGTTGCGATAGACCCCAAAGAGTCTACACAGGTAGGGCCAATTCAGCCAGATCAAACGGTGAGTCTTTTTGTGTGTATTCAAGACCATTCTTCAACCCAAGACCCTCGCTTTAAGAAAGAATACTGGGTAGAAGATCAATGTAGCAAAGCTCTCCACGCATGCAAAATGAGGTTCGGGGATTGGAAAGGGGGCATTCCTTTTGGAGGGTTTCCGTCTATTGAAGCATACAGATATACCAATTAAGTTAGATTTTTTGGATTATATTAAACGTATTTCTTCTTTTTATAAAAGAGAGATATGCGGTTTAATTTCTCATAACTCTTTATTTTTTGTTAAAAACTCGTCGCCTTTACCTATGAAGACTTTTTATATTGATCCGGTTAAATATCTGGAGGTGTCGCAGGATAAAAAAATAGATTTTTGCTTTCATTCTCACCCCGGGACTTCATGTAAGCCAAGTTCAGCGGACATTGAGTTGGCGAATAATGCTTTGATTTCTTTTTTGATTTTTTCTCCATTAGAAGATAGGTTTGCTATATACGATCCTAAAAATGAAGAAACCATTTATTTTTCTATTTAAAAGTGTATAATGTAGGTATGATATCCGTTTCTATTGAAGGTCGCGCTGGGCAAGCATTAGGCCCTAAGTGGAAACTGCATGTTGCTACGGTTGGAGAGGCTATTAAGGCTATTAGGGCCAATGCAGGAGATGTTTTTCAGCGCGCCTTAGGCTCTTCAAAAGGTTATGTGTTGGTAGCGGATGGGGTCCCCCTAGAAAGTTCTGGATGTTTTTTTAAAAAAATTAAGAAAAGCTTGTTAGTTATCCCCGTTTTGGCAGGCGCACTTGTTACTGCGTGGTATGCGGTTTTTTCTGCGATATTGAAAATAGGCATCGTTGGGGGCTCTTATGCTGCGGCGGGGGTTATAGCTACCATCGTGATAGTGGCAGCAGTTGCTTTGATTATTTATGGTATTTATAGTTTAATTTCTATGCTATTAGCAGAAGATGAGGAGGCAGAAGGGGGCCCCGGAACCACCAGTTATGTTTTTTCGGGACCTGAAAATGTTGCTCAACAAGGGCAAGTGGTGCCTGTGGGGTATGGGCGTTTGTTGGCAGGAAGCAAGGTTATTTCGGTAGGTTTGACTAATGTAGACAAGTACGTATGGGAACATAATGACTTGGCTAATCTTCTGGGGGGAACGATAGACAATACTCCCCCTGAAATCGTTCATGTAGGAGGTGCTACCACAGGGCCCATGCAATCCCAGCGAAAATAATATGACAGAAATTTCCATAGAAGGACATTTAGCTGAAGTTGTAGGGTCTTCTTGGACACTTAAGGTTAGAAATTTTATGGAGCTGTTTAATGCTATAGAGGCAAACACCAACAAGCTGCGGAATTATTTTAATGCTCGTCGCAAGCAGTATTGGGCTATCTTCGTTGACGATGAGAGAGTGGATGCTGAAAAGTTTATGTTTCAGAACATTGAAAATAAACACGTTAGAATCATTCCTTTGTTAGCGGGAGGCGGACCCGTCGCGGGAGCTATTGTTGCTGCTATTGGCGTGAAGGGAACAGCAGCTATAATTTTGGAATTTGTTATATCTGCGATTATTTCCACTGCTATTTCTTTCGGATTAAGCATGCTGATGGCTAAGTTAATGAAAACTGATGATCCTGAAGCTGTTAACACTACTTCTTATATTTTTTCTTCTCCGGAAAATGTCAGCCAACAGGGGCAGTTTGTACCTGTTGGGTACTGAAGAGTCAAGGTTGGAAGTACTGTTATTTCGGTTTCCTCTAGTAATGTGGATAGGCAGATATGGGAAGATAACGATATGGATGTCTTGGGAGGCTTAAAATCGGTTTTCACCAGAAGTCCAGACGTTAAGCCGGGCGCAGGGGCCGCTATGCGACCAATTCCAAAAAATCAGGT
>Ga0098033_1000167_pt1 | contig 33347 bp, 57 predicted proteins | sample 1_EtaG_FD_75049 | JGI IMG/M metagenome (GOLD analysis project Ga0098033, IMG submission 75049) | Marine viral communities from the Subarctic Pacific Ocean - 1_ETSP_OMZ_AT15124 metaG | ecosystem: Environmental > Aquatic > Marine > Oceanic | place: Pacific Ocean | collected 2015-01-07
ACCGGTGATTTAGATGTTACTGGTGATTTAGATGTTACTGGTGATCTACAGGTTGGCGGAGTTATAAATGGAAATTTAGAAATATTAGGGGCGTGGGATGCTGGTGTTCCTTGGGCGGTAACAACAGCCTATCAAGCTACTGAGGACGGTATAGTTTGTGCTAATGATACTGCCAATTATACATCACTCCGGGGATACACTGATGGTAATGCAGATCCAACCGGTACACTCATGGTTGCTCATTCTAGTGGTCACGTTCACGAGAATCGGAGTATCACGTTTCCTGTAAAAAAAGATGATTATTGGCAAGTTAATGGGTCGGCGAGTACAACAATTATGTTTATACCGTTTGGAGCTGATCAATAATGGTGTATGAAGCAATTAAGATAGTTAAATATCCAAAAAAAGTAAAGGAAAAAATTAATAATGGTATTAGTGAAGATGGTTCTCTCATTGTGGATGAAATAGAGATAATAATACCACCACAATATGAGGAGGAATTTACTAGCCATAAAGGAAAGTGGAAACGGAAAAGTGTAAATGAATTGGGCGCTGAATATGAATTGATTGAACCGTCTGATAATTATTTTAAAGTACGGGAGAAGGAGCAACAGGAGGAGTATAATATGTTAATAACAAAAAAAATGGATGAGCTTATAAGAACTGATTATAGAAAACAAGCTATAAAGAATTTAAAGAAGATAAACAAATTACCACCAGATTATATTGATGAATAGGAAGATAAATAATGCCAGAAGAAAATCAAGACTTACTTATAGGAAAACTTGAAGGTTTGGTAATAGGTACAAACGAAAAAGTATCTAAGTTATTTGAGTATACAGAAAAGATGATAGATTTCCAACATAAGATGGATACTAAGCAACAGCTTTGTAGACAAGAAAAAACCCAAATGGTGGAAGAACTAGAAATTAATCAAGTTGACATAATTAAACGGTTAGAAAAGTTGGAGGGTGTACCAGAAGAAATAAGAGGTAAGGTAAGAGCTTTCCTGGTAAAACACATGGAAAAACTTTTCTATATAATTCTTGGTCTGTTAATAGCTTATTTAAAAGCAAGGTTTGGAGGTTAATACAATGACTAAGGTAGAGGGAGTTTTACTTTCTTCAAACGCCATGTTAGTAACGATGGATATGGTTTTTAAAAGAATGCTACACCAGAGTACTTCTAATGGTGGTAAGGGTATAAATATAAAAGAAGTAAAAGAAGAAACAAGCCATTGCCGGAAGTATATAAAAGGTATAAAGGACAAGTTTGATGGTACAGCTTAAACTAGAAGATGGGACAGACACACATTTTAGGTTAGAAGAATTTGCCTGTAGACATTGCGGAGAAGGTATACCAGCTACTAAGTTATTATACTATTTAGAGACGAGACGTAGGGAAGAGAATATACCTATCATTATAACAAGTGGTGGACGGTGTACTATACACAACACTAACATTGGTGGATCTATATATTCTGAGCATTTAATAAGAATAGGAAAGTTTTATGCTTGCGATTATATAAAGAGAAAATTATTTGATCCATTAAAAGAAGCCCGGTGGTGGGAAAAAGAAGCTATTAGTCATTTAGGTGGAACTGGTATTTACTATAGAACTTATAAAGGAAAGAAAAATATAATAACTCCACGTTGTATCCATGTTGATGTTGGTAACATAGGTAGGAGGAGTGATTACTCCAAGCCTAGGAAATGGGTGGATGTTATACAGATGTCCGTGGACGGTAAAAGTGTTGTTAAGCACGAAAGATTATGGCTTGATGATGATTACCAGGAAAAAACGTTCGCAGCACTAACACATTTTAATTTCCAATCAAAACTTCAGGATAAAGGACTGATGTAAAAATGAAAAAAATAGTCTTATTAAAAGAGGACGGTACTTTAAAAGGTGCCTGGATAATGACTTTCTGGACTGGTATTATTGTACTTGAATATATATTAGCTATCTTTTCCAGTAAGGTTTTAAACATGTTAGATACTGTTGGCTCACAACAGGTGACTATATACTGTACTGCTATAGCGTTGTTCTTAGGGACAAATGGTTTAAAAGGTTCGGTGGACAAAGTGATAAACGTTTTTAAGAGGAAGGGTGACACGGGTGAAAAAGTTTCTAGTGGTCCTAAGGAGATTATTGACTAAGGTTACAGAGTTCGGGTGGATGGTGATAGCTGGTGTTGGTTTGTTTATATTACATTCGGTGTTAAACATCGGTGAAGACGACGAAGAACCAGAAGTATCCTCTAAAAGAAAAGTTCCAGTAGGAGTAAAAGATAAGAACGGGTATGTCCAACCGCCCACTCATGACCACGTTGGTGACAGTGGTATCTTCGATGATGATTATAACGTAAGAGTTACCTCACCAGATGGAGATGTAAACAAGGTTCCTACACCGGATGGTATAAGTGATGAGGAGTTAGATACCGTTATCACCGTTAAACCCGAAACAGGAGAATGGACGGTGAAAGAAAACAAAGATAAGAAACCATTCCAACCAGGTAAAAACACACCAAGCATGAATGAACTGTTAAGTAGGTGTAAATAATGTATTATGACAGAGACGAACAGAAAAGAATAATCGCGGCGTTAATCTTAGTAATTATACTTCTGTTTTTATATGCTAAGAATGTAAGTGCAGAAGAGACCACCACTATTCCAACCAGTGATTATGAAGCTATGGTGGGATATCTTAAAAACTTCAAGGCGTTGGACGAGGCTCTACCGGAGTTGGAAGTTGGTGAGCTGGTAGTATTTAGGGACAAGGTAGGACGGTATTACTTTAAGGAAGAAGTAGATCTAAAAATAAAACTTGGATATAAAGAATATTCAACAAAGTTAAAGCTTAACACCAGGGTAGAAAAGTTTAAGCGGAAAAGAAGGATCATATCCAATAGGTTAAAGGGTGGTTTATTGTTTGATTTGGAATATGGTGTTCTACTTGGTTTGGATTACGAGTTTATAGAGCTGTTTAGGTTTACTTTAAACGGGTTTGGTACGACGAAGACGGTTGGAGTGGCTGTTGGGTATGCTGTTAGCAACAACACGTCCGTAATCGTTGGTTTAGGCACCAGGTGGAACAATATATTAAAAGGTTTAGCGGGTATGACAACTATTAATGTAGGGGTAGTTCTAGCTTTTTAGTTTCCAGTAAAAGTTTTTCGTAGTCTTATTAAGTGAAACGTTTGTTAAGTGAAGTGTTTGAAAACAGAATAGGAAACAGCGGGTGACATGAGGTTTGGTAGAACCTGGGATATGGTGAAATGTAAGGCTACCACCCGATTACACCTAAGAAAAACATCTATGAATGGTGTTGGGGCTATTAAAGAAGCGACTATGTTTGCCCCGCGACCGCGCTTGTAAGTTTTCCGTTTCGGTGGTGAATTAAGTCCTAGACTACGTTGTTAGTCTAGTTGATGCCCGGAGCTGAGTGTGGAATCCAGCCATGTTACCTGTTGTTTCTTATAATCAAACGAAAGTAGGTGATTAAACCCGACACCAAAAACTCTAACGGAGTATAACTTATATATTGAAAGAAGTAACTCTAGATTTAGACGTAAAAACTACCCTGAGAAAATCGAGAACAATGTGGCACTCATCTCAGGGTAGTTTCATATTACAATAAACAATATTTATAGTCTTATTATATGAGGAGAGTTTTAATTGTCAGTGAAAATAGTAGTTACACCAACTAAAAGTCAAATAGAAGGTGATTTGCCTTCAAAGGTTAAAAACAAGATAGACCAAGCACTATGTCATACTGATAAAAAGTATTACATTATAAGAAAGGTTTCTAACTGGGATGGTAAGACTAGATTCTTTTCAAAAGTAACAAATAAGTTTCCCACCGGTTTACTACCAGACGTTGTGAAGATATTAAAGGAAAACAAAGTTGATTTTAAATTAACTAGAAGTAAAACATACCCGTTATACATAAAACCAATAAAAGATTATCATAATGTTGATTTTGTCATTTTAGATATGGAACTAAGACCTATACAAAGAAAAGTTTTGAATAGGATGTTGGAGAAAAGAAAAGGTGTTGTCTGGTGTGCTACAAATTTTGGTAAAACAAATGTCTCTGCAATCCTAATAAGAGCTTTAAATTATCCACAAACACTGTTTCTAGTTAACGAACAAGACTTATTATATCAAACGTATGGTGTATTTAAAAACGAAGCAGGAGCAGATTTAGTTGGTATAATAGGTGACGGTAGTTATAACCCACGAAAAGTAACGGTAGCAACAGTCCAAACACTTTATTCCAGAACAAAAAAGTTTAGAGATATAAAGGAGAACGAGGATAAAGCTACTTATAAAGTTAAAAAAATACAGCACAACAAAAGACGAGTGGAAACACTAGAATACCTCGCTTCTATAGAATTATTATTACTTGACGAGTGTCATAATGCAACGTCTTTTTCTTGGTATAAAATAGCCATGAACTGTAAAAGTGCTTGGTGGCGATTTGGTTTATCTGGCACACCTTTAACAGATAACGAAGTTAGAAATATAAGACTGAAAGCTGTTACTGGTAAAGTTATAGCACGTGTAAGAAACAAGCTCATGATAGAAAAAGGATATTCCGCTAAACCAACTATACATATCGTACCAGTACCAAAAATAAAGAAATACGACACCTGGTTTCAGGCTTATAAACATAATGTTGTTGAGAGTGAATTCTTTAATACCTTAGTCGATGCAGTAGTAAATAGGTTTACGACACAAGGTAAAAAGGTTTTATGTTTGGTGAACAGACAAAAACAAGGTTACATATTAGAGGAATCAATGAAACCAATAGCAAAGTTTATTTATGGTAAAACATCACATAAAGATAGACAGAAAGCTGTTGATGACTTTGTTAAAGGGAAGAAAAGGGTTTTAATAGCCTCAAAGATATTTTATCATGGTATAGATATACACGATATAAACGTCCTGGTGAACGTTGGTGGCATGCAAGCTTGGTGGACGTTACTTCAAAAGGTTGGTAGAGCATTAAGGGAAAAGCCAAAAGGACAAAAGAACGTTGTTGACGTTGTAGATTTTTATATGCAAGATAAAGGTTTTTTAGAAAAACACAGTAAGATAAGGTTAAAGGCTTATAAAGATGAGGAATTTGAAATTAAGATTATGAAAGGACTAAAAGTATGATATTGATAGCTTTAGGTTATAAAAGGGGAGTAGGTAAAACAACTATTGCAAGATATATATGCGCCCGGTATGGTGGTAAAATATTCTCTATAAGTAACGAGATAGAAAACACGGTGTATAGCTTATTTGATAAAGACATAAAACAACATAAACATAGTGAAGTAGCATTACACGATGTTGGTAAATCACCAAGAACATTGTTACAGGAAACCGGTCAAGCAATGGTTAATATTTGGAATAAGGTTTGGATGAGGAAGTTAGAAAAGAGAATAGATAGATATTTAGTAACGAAGGATTTGCATAGTAACTCTATCGTAGTTATTGATGATATTCGACGTGCATATGAAATAAACTTCTTACGTTCTATGAGACCAGACTCAACTATTGTAAAAGTAGAAAGGAATACTGGTATACAAGATAACCATACAACGGAACATGAGTTAGATAGTTTTAATAATTGGGATATATTAATAAAAAATAATGGTGATATAGATAGTTTACATAAGGTGGTTCATGATAAACTTATTTGGAGAAGTAATAAAGAAGAAAACCAAGGATAAAAGAAAAGGCTTCTTAAATGTAAATCTTAGTGGTGACGATTTGGTTATATTGAAACTTACTAAGATATATAAGGAACACAGGGAAGCGGCTTTTCATCATCCTTATAATCCGGTGAGCTTTAAAAAAGATCCACGTAAAAGTAAGAACTGGAAGTGTTTTAAAAGACTACACCAGATAGCAACAGTAAACGAAATAGATCCAGAAAAGTTTTTAGGTTATTTGATAGACCATTACAGCAGAATGAATTGGCAGTTTCCTATGCCGAACAACCTTTGTTCAGAAAACGCTTTACATTACGTTGACGAGCAAAGACAGTTTGAAGGTGTCGATTTTGACGAGGGTAGAACAGAGACCGTGGAAGAGATAGAAGAAACATTAAAGGAAAAAGCACAAAGGTTAAAGGTAATACACAAACGTAGAGCAGTAGACTTAATAATTGATAAAGTTGAAAAGGAGTCTAATTTAGTGGAACAACAACCTTATTACGACATACGTATTGAACTTGAGGAGATATACATACATCTAATAAGGTGGAGCAAAGAAAGAGGATTTACAACCGTTGATCAAGTTATAAAGAACATAGAACACATGATAACAAAAGATAAACCAGGTGAAATTGCTTTAGCCTGGTTGAAAACAGAGTTAGGTAAAAGGTGGATAAAAAACATTGAAACCAGAGTTCAGGGAAATGAAACCTATAGACGAGGTTAAGCCTCTTGTTGCTTTAGGGCAACCACTTATAATAGTTCTACCTAACGAGGCTGGAGCAATAATGATAGATAAGACATGGACAGAGAGTGATTTTGAGGCTTTTCTAAAACAATATCACGCAATAATTGGTTACCTCCTTAAAACAAATGGATAAGGTTATAAATGGATAAGGTTATAAATGGATAACGACATATACGACGATGAGTACAGAACAAAGTTACTCACGTGGTTTTTAAAAGATAAAGACTTCTTAATGAAAAACTATCAATTCCTGTCACCAGAATATTTTAGAAAAAAGTGGCAGGAAAAAATCGTTGTAGAAAAACTCCTTGATTATCTGAGGGACTACAACAAAGCACCCTCCATACCTGTACTTGTAAGAGAAATAAAAGATGAGATAATGTTTGAAAAAGACAAAGGTAAACTAAAACTACTCCTCCAGCTCATTAAGGATATAAAAACCACGGAACTTAGTGATGGTGAATATTTTGAGAGAACATTAGTTAAGTTTGCTCGTGGTGAAGCTGTACTAGGTGCTTTATCTACCGCTATACCACTGTTTGAGAACCAAAGATATAACGAAGCTTTAAGATTAATAGATAAAGCAAGCAGGGTGGGAGCGGTGGAAGAAGATGTAAGTAATTACTTTGAAAACATGGAAGATAGGGTAGCTTACACCAAAACAGAAGAGGAAATGTTCTATCCAACACTCATAACAGGCTTAGATTTAGCCATTGGTGGTGTAAGGCGAGGACAGGACTTTAGCGGTATCTTAGCTCCAACCAACGTGGGTAAAACAACGTTTTTAGTGAACATAACAGCAGGTATGTTGTTCTCTTATGTACCATCGTTGTATATTAGCTTGGAACAGGGTAAAGAGGACATAGAACACAAGTTTGATGCATTGTTTAGTGGTCAACATATAAGTAATATAGGAAGAAAAAGAGGAGAAGTATTGTTTAGATTAAGGGGTATAAAGAAATTACTTTCACCACAGTTACTAATAGTAAAAATGACACCAAAAAAGTTTAACGTAAAAGATTTGAGATACATGATAGAATACACCGTACCCATGAAGTATGGTTTTAAACCAGGTTTTGTTGCTTTGGATTATGCTAGTCTGATGGGTACGTTGACAAGAAGGAATAGTAAAACGGAAGAAGCTGGTGAAGTCTTTACTGATATATATGGATTAACAGGTGAACTAAAGATACCTATATGGACGGGTGACCAGAGCAGTAAGAGGGCAGCAAGCAAGAAAATTATCACCGTGGAAGATGGTAGTTGGGCTTACGAGAAGTACCAGACAATGGACACGGTTTTAGCACTGTGTCAAACCAAGAAAGAATTTATCAATGGTATAATGAGGATATTTGTTGCCAAAGGTAAGTTCAAGAAAAAGTTTGCTATCGTAAAGATAAAGATGGATGGTGGACATGTTAGGATATTGAAGAGTTGGAAACCGGTTTGGTATGATACGGAAGATAAGAAGGGTGAAAAAAGTGAATAGTAATATAAAAATATCTAGAGGGTATTGTGGTATAGGTTTATTCCAACCAAAAAATTCTATTAATGTTGGTTCTGTATTACGCTCTGCTGGAATTTATGGTGCGTCTTTTGTAGCCGTTACTGGTGGTAGAATACCATTTAAATATAAAAAATCTTCTACAGATACGATGAAACATTATAGACATTTACCACTAATACAAATAGCTAATTTGAAAAGTATAATACCGTTTGACTGTGTACCGGTTGCGATAGAATTAATTGACGGCGCAAAAACGTTACCAGAATACAAACATCCAGAAAGAGCTTTCTATATTTTTGGTCCGGAGGATGGTACACTTGGCAAAAACGTTTTAAGGTGGTGTCGTGATATTGTATATATACCTACAAACGGATGTATGAATTTAGCCTGTTGTGTAAATGTAGTATTATATGATAGAATGTCAAAAAAATTAACTAATGAAAACCAATGTGGCAAAACATAAATAGTATCAAATCCTTTCTGAGGAGATACCTACATATCCATAAAGCTTCTAACCGTGGTTATGAGTGGGAACTAGAATGTCCAAACTGTGGTAACGAGAAAAACTTTCATTTTAACATATATTCCAGAAAAGGACAATGTTGGATATGTAAGTTCAAGGTTGGTTCCATGGGTGGTATTATTTATAAGTTAAAAGAAAAAGGTAGATACATAGAATTCGCTAGTCATTACCACGACCATAAACAATTTACACCGGTAATAGTTGGTATGGAAGAAGAGGTTAGTTTTAAATCCTTGATAAAAGAGTTGACGGCAAACAAAGAAATAATTAGAAAATTAAAACCTGTACCACTACCAGAAGAATATAAACCCATTACCAACATCAAAAAAATAAAATCAGAGATAGTCCTTAGATCCATAAAGTATATACTTAAACGTGGAGTTACGGACGAACAAATAAAACGACATAAAATAGGCTACTGTGGTACAGGTAGACAGGCTGGAATGATTATTATACCCGTGTTTAACAAGGCTGGTGAACAAGTGTACTGGACAGCAAGGCGGTTAACCAAACTAACAGGTAAAACCAAATTCTACAATCCACCTAAAAAGGATAGATATTTTAGTAAAGATTGTGTATTGTATAATATAAACAATATATATGGTAAGAGGGAGGACGTTGTGCTGGTGGAAGGTTGGAGGGATGTGCTGAGTATAGACGATAGGGCTATAGGTATATTTGGTAAGTCTTTGTCTGACCACCAGTTGGACGTTTTGGTATCTAGTTTTAAATCTTTCACCGTGTTACTTGATCCGGACGCTTATCCAGAAGGTGACCATTTTGAAGTAGCTCGGAAATTAGCTGGATTCTCTAAAGAGGTTTATGTAGCTGAATTACCGGTGGAAGCCGGTGACCCTGGAAAATGTAGCAAGAAATACTTGGAAAACATATTAAATCAGAAAAAACTTTTCACGGAAAAGCTAGTGTTTGAGAGACTTTTGGTTATAAAGAAAAAATAAATCAAATTATTTTCGTTTTAAGGGTTGTATTTCTTTTGGTTATCTGCTATACTTTAATTAAGTAAGAAATTTAAGGAGATAAGTAAATGAGCAAAACACTCCCCGCAACAATTACTCCCAAAAGAAAAGTATTTAAAATCCTGCAATGGGATTGTAAACACGCTTTTAAAAAAGGCCATAGGTTTAATGTTATATTGGAGTGTGGACATTGGGAAGAATTAACTAAAACAGAATTACGAGATAAAAAACATTACTGCTTTGCTTGCAAGAAAAACAAACCTCCAGATAATTTAGCATTAGAAGTTATGAAAGATGAGGGAGTTAAACCAATAAAATGAAATGGTATTTAACAAAAATAGGCTATTCCCTCAAAGAGTCAGAAATATTTAATACAAAGAGAGAAGCTGTTAATAATGCTGGTAATTGTGGAAGGGTAAAACGTTGGGGAGAGGGATGTTATAGAATACCAGGATGTAATTGTAATCCAGCTTGTTACATAATAAGAGAAGACATATTCATCAAGTTCAGAGCAATTAAGGAGATTACAAAATGAAAGCAAATTATTTACTAAGACTTAAAGTGTCAGATAAAATTAATTTACCAGAAAGTACAAAGGGTTTAGATAAAAATATTTTAATTGAACAAGAATGTGCTTTTACTATCAAGAAGAAAAGTGATTTAGAAACAACACTATTTGCAATTGAGGTTTTACGACTATCTGAGACTTGGTTAAACAAGTTTGTAAAAGTCGAGGTAAAATTTTTAGGGTTTGGTCCTAATGAAAAAATTAAAAGATTTTACGGAAGAAAGTATATTGTAACTACATCGACATTACTAGGAAATATAATACGAGCAGGTACATTTTTTCTAAAAGAAGTAGTTAGTTTACCATTTGGTATTACAAAATCAGAATATACTTCACGTTTAAACACATCAAGAAATATTATTAAAAAATTAGAGCAAAAATATATTATATCAAGTAGATGGGATAACCACACAAATCGTGTTAGCTATTTAGTAGAAAATAGAAAACAATTGAATATTATAATTAAGAATTTAGAAAAGGAAACTAAGTAAATGTTTACAAAACAAGAAGCTATAGATAAAGTTGAAGATACAAGTTGTTGTCCAAGATGTAGATATCTAGCGGCTGGTTATATCCTCAGAGGATATTGGAAAAATATTGATGCTTCCACTATTTCTAAAGCTGATAGAATTAGATGGAATAAAGAAAAAATAAATCAAATTATTTTCGTTTTAAGGGTTGTATTTCTTTTGGTTATGTAGTAAACTTATCTTAGTTAAGAAATTTAAGCGGATAAGGAGATAAGTAAATGAGCAAAAGTAAAACCCTCCGCAAACACGACACCCTAGAAGTTACTATTCCAAAACAACACCAGTATCCTAAAAAGTATCAAGGAAAAGTTATGACTGGTGAAATAGTAAAGATCAACAAAAAATCTTATGAGGTGGTGGTGCAGGATAAAGGAACTACGTTGACGGTTTTAGTTAGAAAAGAAAAAGTGGATAAGGGGATGAGCAAATGCCAGAAAGTAAGAAAGTTAAGCAGGTAAGAAAGTTGTGTAAAAAGTTCTACCAAGACCTCCAGGAAATCTTCGACGAATTAACCGATGAAGAATACTACACTGAGGTTTGTGACTACGCTGTTACTGCTCAGAGTTATGCTGAAAGTGCTCAGGAAGCTGAGGAGTACTAACAATGGAAATAACAATAAACATAACCCTAGACAAAGAAGGTTTCTATTGGGCAGAATACAGTGTCCCAAACGCTTATGACATAATAAAAGAAGCTGGCGACGATCCTACAGAGGCCGTGATAGAACTTATGCAAAATAGTGAGGTACAGGAGATTATAAATGAAAGTCTGTGAAATATGTGGAGATGAAATCTGTACCAAAGATGGTGAAAATGTATGTTGTGAATGTCAAGACCACCAAGACTTCAAAAGAAAACTTCAGTTAAAAAGAGTGACTAACAACAGGAAAGCAAAGGAGGAGATGTTAAGAAGTTTAGGTTTAGTAAAAGTAAAAGGTGCAATGGGTGGAACATACTGGGAATAAGGAGACGAGTAAGTTGACGATAGCTGAGTACACTAAACACGAAACCAAACGGCAGGAACGTATATCAACCAACCGATCAAGGAGAATGCGTGGTCTACCCGCCTTGCCTAAAATTGAAAGACTGGAAAAACCTAAAAGAATCCAGCTTGAGGAACCGGATGGAACTTATATAGGCACATGGAATTACGGAATAACAAAAAAACAGGCAATTGAAGAAGCAGAAGCTCTTGGTTATAAAATTGGGAGAGTTATTTTAATCTAAGGAGATGAGTAAAGATGCGCCTACAAGAACTTCTTTTAATAACAGGTAATTATTCTAAAATGTGTGGAAACAACGAAGACATCCAAGTGTTTATTCATAATAGTGATTCAAGATACTTCCAGCTTGATGATTTTCTTGTTTTTGGTGCAGTTTCTGGCCCTTCTTACATTATGCATAAAAGAAATCTTAAAGGAGAAACCAAGTAAATGATCAACACCATACACCACACCGATGAGGGCAACGTTATCCTGAAGGACGAACAACAGATAAAACGTGAACATAAGAAAGCAGAAAAGGAAATACCGGACGACCTACCAAACTTCCAAGTCATTATCCAAATGAAAAACCGTAGGTATAAACCAAACAAGAAGCAAGACGAGAAGAACAAAAGGATAATAATAAAACAAAAAGACTTCACACAGAAACCTGCCGCTAAGAGGTTCTTCAAGAAAGCAATAACCTACCTCCAGTTGAAACATAAGAAAGTACAGAAGAAGGTCAAGGACGCCTGGGGAAAACAACAGGTAACAGTTGAAATAAAATCCAAACCAAGGAAGAAAGCAATTAAACGTGTAGCCGGTGTAAGTAAACATATCGTAAGAAGACCGGGTGGTGGCAGGTAAATGAAACCATCAAATAATTTTGAATATAAAGGATATGCTGTTATAGTGTTTTCATGTAATGTTGGTCATACATGTGACATTTATAATTCAGTAACTTATGATTTAGAACATAATATAACACCACAAATGACAATACAAGCGGTACAATTAAAAGCTAAGATGTGGATAGAGAAAGAAATAAAAGGAGATGAGTAAAATGAAGATTAGTTTTCATAATCACGGTGGGTATTACAACGATGGTAATTCACATTACTGGAATACAGATAGTGTACTAGACACCAATACTAATATACTATCGGTGGAAAGAACGGATGAATATGGCGGTCAGCTTGCTGGTGATAGTCAGTTTGCTCATAAGACAGACAAAACAAAAGAAGAAGTAAATATAACACCAATGACGCTGGAACAACAAGAAGAGATATATAACGTTCTATTACCACTTATTGAAACTGCACAAAAACATCCACACAGAGAGTACTTTAATTACTTCTCTGATCGACATATGTACCTCATCACAGGTAGGTTTGGTAAAGCCTTCAAGTTGTGTCACGAGTGGAACACCGGTTATTATGGTACGGACTGTGCTTGTTCAGTGTTTATTTTACCAGCTAAAAAAATGGTTGTTCGTGTCTATATCCCCAAAAGGACAGAAACTCAGCAGTGGAAATGTACAATAGAAAATATGGAAAGGAAAAGTAAATAATGATAACCGCTGAAACATGGGAAGTAAACTTCAACCAGTATAAGAACCTAATCAAATACGCCACAAAATCGTTCCAAAGACCAGGTGACGTATTAATCCACTACGATGAACTTTTCCAGGAGGGTGCCATAACGCTGTTTAAAGCCCTTCAAAAACAACAGGAGGGTAAAGTATCCAATCTTAGGACATACTTCCAAAAATCGCTGTCTAATCGCTATAGAACGCTATTAAAACAGTCTATCAACAAGTTACCTAAAGACACGTTTGAACTTGATGAGCAAAGAGCTAACAATTGTTCTTACCTTTCGGATAACGAGTTTGATAGGAAAGAAATGGAAGTTATGCTGAAAAAACTGATCGGTGGTCTTTCTCCATTAGCAAAACAGATAGTAAAACTATCACATTCACCAAACAACGAGTTATCAAGAATCGCTCACCTACGTGTACAAAGAAAAGACAGCCTAAACAGAAAAGGTAAGAAAGGTTTAAAGATAAGACAGTCAGAAAAAGAAACAAGAATTATTTTTTCAAATTATTTTAACTTGGAAGAAGCTACTATTAAGAAGGCTATTGACGAGATTAGAGAGAGAATTTCTTGCACCTCCAAAGAAAAACCACTTTCCTTATAATTTTTTCATAGTCTTATTAAATAACTTTAATTTAATTATCAAACCGGAGGTAATAAATAAATAATTAGTAAACAAGAAAGGAAAGAAAATGATAAAAGATAATTCTTTACCAGATAAAAAAATAGAAGAGGCGGCTGAGGATATTAAAGATAAATCTTTACCTCCAGTTGGCACCATCATTATTAAAGCGGTGGTCCATATTTCTGGTGGCTCAAGGGAGATAAGAAGAAAGCTCAGAACCGAACAGACCGTTCGTGGTGGATATATGTTTAGGGCTAACAACGGTGTAAGCCTCTTCACCAAACTCCCTGACCAGTGGGTATGTGGTAACGTGGATGGTAAAGGTTTGATATGTTTCTGTAACCAGAAGTTGGACTACGAAGCACAGAACGCTTTTGAGATAACACGGCACACCCAAAATGGTAAGAGCGTTATCGTTGAACCGTTTAACATCACCGATGAGGTTTTGTTGGACTACTACCAAGTGGATGTTGTTTAAGTAAAAGTAAATATATAATATAAGGAGATGCTCAACAATGTATAACTACCAAGTCCAGAAGAAAGAAATATTCACCGACACAGGTCAGAGAAAGTTTTTAAAAGTTAGAGATCGAGTGAATAATATGTTGGATTCCTCAGGTGCTTTTAAGATGTCTTACGCTTGGAAAAATATCACTGACGATTCTTTTACCATGTTGGCTTATGTTGATCGGTTGGTGGAGCTTGGTGAAATAAGAGAGATAACCGGTAACGATGTATCTGGACAAGATAGGGTATTTGTAAGGAGATAAGTAATAATGGATCTAACAAACCAGGTGCTAGGCTATGCAAAAGCTACAGGTTGCCAGTTACAAGGTGACGATTACACGAACTACCTTATCAGACTTGAAATTAAAATAAGAAAACACCGGTTTGAACATGTGGAAGAGTTAATAAAAGAAAATGTTAAAGAGGAGAAAGAATAAAATGCAACCAATAACAACAAAAGGTGATCACGGCACTAAAGAACCAAAAAAGAAATTAAACATAAAAAGAAAAGTAGACCAGAAACCTTTAACAGCACAGCAAAGGAAAAAGATACGAAAAATAAGATTAAAAACATTGAAGAAGTTCGTAAAGAAAAACGGTCTATTCTGTCCAGCCTGTGGTCACTCAATGCGGTTGGCATGGTTTAGCCCTCAGTCACCCGCAACAAAGGTTGTAAAGTGTGGAAAGTGCCTGAGAGAGAACGAGTTGGCAGACTGGGTGAAGGTAACAGCACAGACAGCAGGGATATAATGGATGAAATATTTTGGCTCCTATTAATAGTGATAATAACTTTACTTAGTGATTAAGGAGATGATGTAAAGTGGATAACATAATAAAAACACCTACCAGTACAATTATATTAAATGGTGGTAACCCATTACCAGGTTGTCCAGAAAGTTATGATCAAGCTCATGATTGGGCGGATGATAAAAATAAAGATAAAAATAATTATGAACCAAGATGGGGATTTGACTGTGGTTTCAAGTTGGACTTTGATGGTCCATTGTTTGATGTGTGTTGTAGGTTCTACCCGCCTAAATCTCACTATGGTCCAAAGTGGGATGGAACAGTTAGTATATACACAAAAGGATATGATAGTGAAAACGAAAATCCATTATTGGAAAAAAGGTTTGAAGAAGACACATTAGAAGAGTTGAGACAAGTGGTGGAAATGTTTGTGGATGGTATTCGTTCTAAACTATTACCAGCATTATTACAAATTGGTATTAGGGATAAAGAAATGTCTGACGAATACACTATAAACGATTGTGAATAGTGGGCCGGTAAGGATAAAGAAAGTGTGATGACTAAAGCCAGGGGACACAACAATATACGCAATGACTTACCAGACGATGAGTTATTTGATAACGTTAGAGCACTTACAGTAGACGAAACAAACAACACAAATTACTTTTCAGATATGAGCAACAGAGACCGTTCGGTAACGTTTGCTGAACAGCTCACTGACATGGAAACCTTAGATGTAGTGTTCCTATACTTCTTCGCTACAACGGAGTTTTAACATGTTCCTAGAATGTGAAGTTTGTGGTCTATGTTTTAGAACCAAGGAAGTAATGGAAAGACACTTCAAGAAAGAAGGACACATAAACAAGATAATAGAGTGGCGAGCAGAGCAACAAAAGAAGATTGATAGAAAGCGGTTTAGAGGAGGTAAGAGAAAATAAATGATAAAAAGATACCTTATCATTATCATATTAACTATTCTCCATACCTTACCAGTTGTTGCAGCAGATCTTGATAAACTTAATAGGTTCACTGTATCTATCCTTGATAAAGACTTGGAAGATCACGGAGCTGGTGTTATCTATGGTATAAAAGAAATTAATTATAAATATTCAAGAGTAAAGATTGTTACGGTGGAACACGTTTTGTATAGTCGTAATATGGTCAGGTTTTTTGATGGAACTATATATGAATTAAAAAAAGTAAAAACATCGAACAAGAAGGATTTAGCAATACTTGAATGCTTGGTTCCGTCTAAATACACCAAGGAGTTAGTTGTATGTCAATTTTCAGTGTATAATATAGCTATTTTAGACGAAGTGGTAGCACAGGGTACATACAACTATGTCGATCGGCTTGTCCTGCGGTTTACGGTTTGTTTTTTGCCTGTAAGTGGAGGTGAACGGAGAAGCCAGTTGGTACATTTTGGTATCCAGGGCTGTGCTTTCCATGGGTTAAGCGGAGCACCGGTGGTTAATACCAATACAAACGTAGTTGGTTTAATACAAGGTGCTTGGAAAATAATATCCTGGTCAGATCACACCATGCCTCCTATTAGTTTAGTAATACCAGCTAAAGATATAGAGGAGTTTATAAGGAAATGAAGATAATAATTATAGATGGTTGGCACACAGGTGAAGTTATAGATCTATCGTCACCACCACCGGTATTAACACTCCTAAAACCTAACACTGTCACAGAGTGTTTGTGTAATCCAGACAATGAAAAATGGTGGGAGGAACCAGTTAAGAATATTGAGTATAGACCTTGTTTCCGGTCTATAGATAATAAAGTTGCTTTTTACAGTACTACCGGAAGAAGTGAAGACATTTTTAGATGGTTTACACTAAACTTTAGAAAACGTCCTTATAATAAAACGGAAACGTTGTATTTTAATTGTCATGATAAAAATGCATTTTAAGGAGAAATAATGGCACTACTATTCTCAGCAGATACCCATTTTTCTCACATTAATATAATTAGATATTGTAATCGTCCTTTTCTTAAACCAGGTGATTTAGATAAAGATAGTAAGTGGGTATCAAAAGAAGTAGCTATAAAAAGAACAAGAAAGATGAATAAAGTACTAATAAGAAATTGGAACCAAAGAGTTAAACCATGTGACACAGTTATCCATATTGGTGACTTTTGTTTTTGTAGAGGTAGAGCAGGTAGTGATCAGAAAGCAAAGTACTGGGAAGAAAAGTTGAACGGGGACATAGTACATATAAATGGTAACCATGATAAAAACAACGGTGTGGATAGTTTAGATTCAGCTATAGTGTCGTTTGGTAACCATACGTTCTACCTGGTGCATGTGCCGCCCAAATATGAACAGATACCAAACGAATGTGATGGTGTTCTATGTGGTCACGTTCACGAGAAATGGTTGTGGGAAAACAGGTTTAACATTCCAGTTATAAACGTTGGTGTAGACCAGTGGAAGTTTATGCCAGTGAAAAAGGTAGAAATATTAAAGTTGTATGAAAAGATAAAAAATGCAAATTCATTTAACTAAAACAGAGATAAAAAAACTTCTCCTTTCTTTGGATTTAGGTATAGCCTGGGAAGATTCATGTATTGATAGTTATAGGGTACATTATGATAAGAGGAGAACGAAAAGGATGCCAAAAACTATCTTATCACAAGATAAGGAAAATCAAGCTTATATAAAAGTATGTAGAAGGAATATATCTTGGTTTAATAAAATACGCCGAAAACTAGTAGAATTATACCACTCTAAATGATAAATAAAAAAGGCTACTTTATATCTTTCGAGGGTTGTGAAGGAACGGGCAAGACTACACAAGCACTGCTGTTGACCAACCATATAAACAACAACACAAACCATAGAGCGGTTTATATGAGAGAACCTGGTGGAACAAACGTTGGTGAACAGATAAGGGAAATCCTGCTTGATCCAAACAACAAAAACATAGAGGACGAAACGGAACTCATCCTTTATGGTGCAGCCAGGGTAGAGCTTGTAAACAAGCACATAATACCAAACCTGGAAAAAGGTAACATAGTTATATGTGACCGCTTCAAGGATTCCACCATTGCTTACCAGGGCTATGGTAGAGGGTTAGATATAGAAATGATAAACAAACTTCAAGATATTGTGACAATGGGATTAGAACCAGATCTAACCGTACTCCTGGATCTACCGCCGGCAAAAGGTCTAAAAAGAAAATTCTCTAATAACCAACAAACAATGGATAGGATAGAAAGTGAAAAGATAAATTTTCACCGGAGGGTTAGAAAAGGTTATAGAAGCTTATACGTACACAATAACAGAATGAAGTTGGTATCTGGTGCAAAAAGTATAGAAGAAATAGAAAACATAGTTAGAGAAATAGTTATCAATAAAATAAATAGTTAGTCTTATTATGTGTCGACTAAGTAAAAGGATGACTCACCAGGTAGTGAAGCATTGGAGACCTACATAGTATGTTGATTCGACAAATGTGTTACTCAAGTCCGAATACTGTGAGTACTTGTCCTGCATACCTTCTCCAAGTCATCCTGGAACCATAAACGTGTCGTTGGTTGTAGGCCCAACGTATACTTCTTTCGGATTCTGGAGGAGGATGGAAGATGATAACTATAGTATTATCAACCATTTCTCCTCCAGAACTAATTATTTTTATCTTTTTTAAAGAAAAACCGGTTCATTAAACTTCTTTGGTAGTCTTATTAAGTAGAGCAGGAAAAGAAAGGAAAGGAAAAGGAGGTAAGAAAATGAGCAAGAAGAAGAAGTCAGAAGTAGTAGAGGAGGATCTGGAGCTGGAATTGGACGACGAATCTGAAGACGGTGAAGAGGTTTTCTTGGATGAAGAGGAAACAACTGAGGTTGACGAAGAAACCGAAGACAATCAGTGTTTTGGCAATTACGTTCCTAGTGACAAGTTCTGTAAGGCGTGTATAAAGGATTATAAGGATACAGCTAGGGGTTGCCGTACGAAGTCCATTGAGGATGGTACATATACACCGAAGAAAAAGAAAAGTAATAAGAAGGAAGCTGCACCGAAGCAGGAAGCAACGCAAGCAAAACCAAAGAAAAAGAGTGGACACAAACCTGACTGTGGTTGTGTAGTGTGTAAATCCGCACGTAAAAAAGCAGAAAAGAAACCGGTAATTAAGGAGACTAGCAAAGCTAAACAAAAATTAAAGAAGCTTGTATTAGCCACTCCGGCGAAGTGTCCTTTCAAGCCCGGTACAGCTTCTGAATATGCTTTTAACATCCTTAATTCAGTTGGCCTGAAAGGTATTAACATTAAGAAGTTTGCTGAAAAGCTAGTTAAAGCTCAACAATCAGGTGAACTTGGAGCTGACCCAGTATATGTGGGGATGAAGATGATAGCAGCATTTCAGCCGGGCAATAAAACAAAGTTTCTACTCATTCTCAATGGGGATATCATTACTTTCCGGCAGAAGAAGTCTGGTAATGGTCGTGGTGTTCCTATAAATGTAGACGGTAATGAGTATACCAGCTATGCTGACGCCGTGCGCCAACTAGGCTTTGAAAAGCGAGGTCCACACGATAATCCTATTGAGATTATTCAACGAAAATTAAGAAATGGAGATATTAAGTCTGTCGTTAGGCTTTCTTAAGTTGATGTAGCTTTTCCTAAGGACCGGAGAAGTTTTTCGGTCCTTTATTTTTTATTCGTAGTCTTATTATATGAAGATATTAAAAAGGAGTTGAGATACAAGTGGAGGAACCAACTATAACTTTAGAAAAATCCGGTACATTTCATTCAGCACATTTTCTACCTAATCACCAAGGCAAATGTAAAAACTTCCATGGACATTCTTGGCATTATAATGTAACTTGTAGGGGTAAAGAATCTGACTTATTACATTTTGATAAACCAGATGACGGAATGATTATTGATTTTGGTGTAATTAAAGCGGTGGTTGATTCTTTATGTCATAAAGATTTAAATAAGATAATTACAAACCCGACAGCAGAAAGGATAGCTTTATTTATTATGAGGCAGATTCCTTCTTGTGTAAAAGTGGAATTATGGGAAACAGATACAAGTAAGGTAACGGTTGAGGTATGAAAATCAAGATAAATGAAATCTTTCTGAGCATACAAGGCGAAGGATACTTTACAGGTACACCAGCTATCTTTATTCGTTTTGCTAACTGCAACCTTGCTTGTGCTTTCTGCGACACTGATAACAGTTGTCAAGAGCAACTAACACCAGAAGAAATTTTGCAAAGGATAGAACGAATAGTTCCAAGTAGAGAAACAACACATATTGTTATTACTGGTGGTGAACCGTTTCTCCAGATGGATGGTGTTATTGATCTTGTTACAGTTTTAAATAAATCTATATGGTCTTTTGTGATTCAGATAGAGACAAATGGTACTTATTATATACCGCATAAAATATTTGAAAATATTTGGGTTACAACTAGTCCAAAAAAAAGCACCGATGTAAAATGTATATGGTCAGAAATAAAACTTGTGTATACCGGTGATATGGAAGAAGTAAACTATTGGGAGAGGATTTGTGATAAAGCTTGTATACCATGTTTCCTCCAGCCTTGTGATGGTATGGACAATGTAAAAGAGGTAATAGAAATAGTTAAGGAGAGACCACGATGGAGATTAAGTCTACAGACGCACAAACTAGTAGGAATCAGGTAGGAGGAGCTGTTGTAATAATGAGCGGCGGTCTTGATAGTACCGTTCTACTCCATTACGTAAAAGCTTTCGAAGAAATACAAGAGGTTTATGGTTTAAGCTTTAATTATGGACAAAGACATTTCAAGGAACTTCGTTTTGCTAAATACTGGGGAGATAAGCTCTGTAAGGAACATAAGATACTGAATATTGATTTTATGGCTAAAATAGGCGATATTAGCGCCCTTCTAGACCATGATAAAGAAATACCTACAGAGCATTATACACACGAGAACCAACAAATCACTGTAGTACCCAACAGAAACATGATAATGCTCAGTATTGCAGTCGGCTGGGCTGAGAATTTAGGTATAACCCAGGTGTACTTCGGACCACATGCAAACGACGAAACTATATATCCAGATTGCCGAGAACCTTTTGTTGATGCTTTATCATTAGCAACAGCACTTGGAACCTATAACAAGGTAGAAGTATTTGCACCTTTTGTAAGGGTATCAAAAGGACAAGTGGTAAAGTTTGGTTTTTCACTTGGTGTAGATTTTCAAAACACGTGGAGCTGTTATAAAGGTGAAGAATTACATTGTGGTGAATGTGCAACGTGTCAGGAAAGAATAGAAGCTTTTCAAGAAGTAGGTGTAATAGATCCAACGGAATATGTAAGGAAAAAAAGTAATGGATGATGTACAAAAACAAAATCTAGTAATAGATTTTATATCAGCTATTGGCGATGATCCTAATAGAGTTGGCTTAAAAGATACACCAGATAGGGTCGTAAGAATGTGGGAAGAGATTTTTCGTGGTTATGATAAATCTAAAGAACCAAAAGCAACTTGTTTTCCAAATGGTCAAGATGGATTACTTTATGATGAAATGATAATTGATACCGGTTATTTCTATTCTCATTGTGAACATCATATGGTGCCATTTTTTGGTAGATACTGGTTTGCTTATATTCCTAAAAACACAATTATAGGATTATCTAAGGTAGCGGATTGGATAGATTACTTTGCCGCAAAATTACAGATCCAAGAACGGTTAGTAAAAGAGGTGGTGGATAAGTTTGAAAAACTACTTGAACCTGTTGGTATAGGTTTAGTAATGAAAGGCCGGCACATGTGTAAGGAAATGCGTGATGTAAGGAAATATGAAAGCTACATGTATACCAGCGATATGAGAGGTGAATTTAGAACCCGCCCGGAAGTTAGAAGTGAATTTTTACATTTTGTAGATAAAGGATGAAAAATGATATGGAAAACGTTAAAGACTGGTGGTTTACAAAAAGTATAGAAGAAATGTCGATTCAAGAAATAGCTGAAAGAACACAAGTTGTGATGGATTTACAGCTATCAGAAAGTATTAAAACAATACCTTACATTGGAACACAAGTAAAAGTAACCTACAAAACAGAAGAATTAATAGCACTCTGTCCAGCAACAGGATATCCAGACATTTATGAAATAAATATTGTCTTTATTCCGTCTGAACTACTACCAGAACTTAAAAGTCTAAAGTTCTATTTTATGGAGTATTTATATATTCCTATATCACATGAACATTTAATAGATAAAATTTATCAGGATTTTTCTATTAGAGTGAAACCCAACCAGCTTCACATCACTTTAGATGTAGCTATTAGGGGCGGCATAGCTACAAATGTCACTAAAGGAGAAGTAATTAATATATGAAGATTTATCTCGCTGTTTCAACTGCCGACATATTTAGTTTAATGGTTAGATGTGGTGTTGAAAATATCTTGGTTAGTTATTTTTATATCATAAAATCAAAAAAGTTCCACGAAGTTATAAAGCAAAGTAAGGAAGCTAATAGCAATTTATCGATAATGTTAGATAGTGGAGCGCATTCCATTCAAACTGTCGGAAAAAAACAGAATTATAATGCGTTCTTTAAGGAGTATGTGAAGTACCTCAAAAAGTATTCATATTTATATGACCAGTTTGTTGAGCTTGATATTGAAAATGTTGTAGGTTTAAAAATTGTTGAAGTTTATAGAAAAATTCTTGAGAAATATATTGGTAATCCAATAGTTGTTTGGCATTGTATGCGTGGTTGGGATTATTGGTTACATATGATTAAGAAATATAAATATGTGGGCTTTTCTGGTTTTATACGGAAAGGAAAGAAAGAAGTACCTATTGATTATATAGGTAAGTTTCTTAATGCCGCAAAACAGAATGGCACAAAAACGCATGGGTTTGGTATAACTTCACCAAAAATGTTGAATAGATTCAACTGGGATTCTGTTGATAGCAGTAGTTGGCTTCAGCAGGCAAGAACAGGAAGCGTTTCTGTTCCTAGTAATATTGTTGATAAATGCCACTGCAAAAATTTGTCTAGAATAGTTGTATCAAATAAACAGTTAAGTAATAAAGACCACATACGAGCTTTACCTAAGTTTGTGAGAGCAAAAATTATTGATTATCTAAAGGAAATAGGACAGAGTTATTTTGGTGATAAGAGTAGGTTTGACTTATCTTGTATTAGTACTGATTATAAATCACGGTTTGAGGTAAATTTAATATACTATATGAAACTACAAAAAGAGATTAATGATAGAAAAAAAGAGGTTCGGCTTAACACATTAGTATAGTCTTATTATATGAAAGGAAGTGTAGAGTGATGGTGACAAAAGTACAGGTCAACAAAGGCGATTTTTCTCAATTTCTTAACCAGGTGGGTCTCAGCAGCCGTGTTCCTGATTGTGTATTACTAGCAAAAAGTAACCAGATCCAGGTGAAAGCTGTTGGTCATGAACACCTTGTATTTCTTCAAGGTGGGTTAAAAGCAAAGACAATAGAAGAGGGTAAGATTATAATACCTTCTATCCAACAGTTTCAAGCGGTACTTGACCGGTTCTCGTCTGATACCATACAACTCCAGGCAACAACAAAAAACATAAAAGTACTTCAAAAAGGTAAACAAGGAACATTTACCATAATGGCAGAGCACATGATGGAAAGTACTGCTGGTTTAAGTGATTTTAAAGAAACAGATTATAAGAAACTATATTTTAAAGCAAAGAAAAATGGTATTGAAGCTAAGTTCTCAAAGAAAAACTCTTTTACTACCAGTGTCAATGTGTTAAAGGAAATTATTAGTGATGCAACAGTAGTTGGTGAAGAGTTGTATAACTTCTGTTTTGCTGCTGATAAAAACAAGTTAAAAGTTATTATTGAGAATGACACCAAGTCAGCAAGGTTTACGGTTATACCTGAGTTAGAAGAAGTTAATATAACCAAGAACTTTCGGACAACAATGGGTTCTGGTTTACGTGAAATAGTAACGTCCAGTGGTGGTGAAGCTCTTGTTTTCTTCTTTAACCCAAAAGGTAAAGGTTTAGCAAGTATGCCAGTGTGGATAAAGGTAGGAAAATTCAACTATATCCTCCAAACACAACAGGAGGCTGAAGAAGAGTAGATGATAGAAATATTCGTTGGTGATATTGATTTAACAAATAGAGATGATCTAGTTAGAATCAAAAGCTTTCGTTGTGATACTTTTCTAATAAAAGGATTCTTTGCTAGTGGTAAGGAAAATGAGAAAATCTTTGTTGACGTTGACGAGTTAAAACTAGATAAAAAGAAGTTCACCTGGATAATAGAAAAAGCTCGTGTACACGTTATAATGAGGATATCCAATGATAAAGCAACCAAGTACCTAAAAGGAATGGATCTACGGCACAAGGTAGAAGTCAAGTATGTAGACATGTGGGGAGCTAAACATAGTATATTTGACGTGTTACAGAGTATTGTAAATAATCCTGATAGGGAAAAGGTGTTTGAACTACTCAAGGGTAACACTACCATGCTTTACATGTTGATGAAGTTCTTGATAAGCAACGTGGAGAAGTATTTAGACAACGCTGAGATACTGGATTTTATAGATAGAAAAGTACTGTTGCGGTTGAAACCAATAGTGCTTTGTTATCTGTTATCTTATTGCTTTGTACCAGCAGAAAGAAAAGTGAGTTTTATGAGGTTGAAGATAAGATGATAAAAGAAGAATGGGAAGAAATAAAAGAACTACAAGAAAAATTAAGTGACATTAAAACTTTAAAATATAGGTTTGATGTGTTACTTAGAAAAACGGAAAAGGAAAACGAACACCCTGAAGATTACGATGGACCTTGTTTTTGTAAACTTTGTATGAGTTATACTTAGGAGGATAAAATGCTAACGGAAAAGTATAGACCAAAAACGTTTATGGAGTTCAGAGGACATGAAAAGATAGTAAAGGCGATACAGAACCACATAAAGAAAAACAAAACAATACCTCACCTTTTGTTTTATGGTAATGCCGGTACAGGTAAAACCACCCTCGCTCTTATTATAGCTAGAACGTTGTTCGGTTCTGACTGGCGAGGTAACTTCTTGGAACTAAACGCAAGTGCAGATAGAGGTATAGGTGTTATAAGAAACAGAGTAAAAGAGTTTGCAAGGACAAAAGCATTAGCACAAGGCAATACAAAAAAAATTATCTTCTTGGATGAGGCGGATTTCCTGACGAAAGAGGCTATGACTGCTTTAAGAAGAACAATGGAGGAATACCATAGAGGCTGTAGATTTATACTATCAGTAAATTATAAAGAAAAGTTGATAGAACCACTTGTGTCCAGGTGTCTTGAATGTCACTTCAAGGATTTTAAAGCAAAGGAAATGGTGGTACACCTGTTAAAGATAATGAAAAAAGAAACAGGTGATTATGATAAAAAGATAGGAATAAGGATAGCAAAACGTTCTGGTGGTGATATGAGAAAAGCTATCAGTATGTTGAACAAGTATCTTGATGGCGGCGGCATCTCCGGTGCCGATTTGGAAGATAACCTGTTAGGTATGAAAATTGGTGCTTTCATAAAATATACGTTTGAACACGCTGGTGAAGCCGATCTGGTGTTGGATAAGATATATAAAGAAGTTATTAAGCAGAAAAAAAGAAAAGATATGTTACCATTGGTAGCCGAAGCAAACTTCAACATGACACAAGGAACCATAAAAGTGTTACAACTCCAGTCATTGTTCTGTGGGTTGAAAGGGTTGATGAAGTGAATGAAAATACTTGTATATTAATTGCTGGTTTAGTAAGTTCTATATCTGGTGTGGTGATAGCTTTATATATAATTAAGAAACACTATGAACAATGACAACTAAATACCTCTTCCTAGACGTTGAAACAACCGGTACATCACCTATCATACACGATATCTATCAGATAGCTTACATAATAGATGTAGACGGTAAAGAAGTGCTAAGAAACAGCTTCAACGTTAAACCATTCAGTCCGGATACCATAACGCAACCAGCTTTAAACATAGGTGGTTACACAAAAGAAGAGATAATGGAGTTTCCGGATTATAAAGAGGTAAAAGAAAAGATAGTGGAAGACTTTAAACTTCACATAAACATAAGAGATAGTAACGATAAGATGTATCCGGTTGGTTTTCATGTTTACTTTGACATGAGCTTCTTCGCCATGTTTTTTAAGAAGTGTAATGATCGGTTTCTAGGTAGTTTTATAAACTGGAGGAGGTTAGATATAGCACCGTTTGTTCATATGTTGGAATGTAGAGGATTACTAAAGCTAAAGAATTATAAGTTAAAAACTGTTTGTGAACATTTTAGTATAGAACTTGAGGATGCCCATGATGCTATGAGTGATATAGTTGCTACTAGGGAATTGTTTCATGTAATAAATAAAACCACGGAATTTAATTTAAACTCTCCTTCAGTAGATGACGATGAAATAGAAGAAGAGATCTTTGAGGAAATTATATGACGGTAACACTGTTTGGTGAAGTGTCAAAAAAGTGTAGTGGTTGTAATCTATCACAAAACACTATTATAAATCCGTGTATAAAACCTTCAAAGTATGGAAAGAAGGTTGAAATACTTTTTATTGGTGAAGCACCTGGCGAACAGGAAGACGAAGATAATAAAGTATTTGTTGGTAAGACCGGTCAACTCCTAAAAAAGAATTTAAAGAAATTAAGGTTTACCAACTTTGCTTTAACCAACGCTGTTAGATGTAGACCAATAACCTCTAATGATAGAAATAGGAAACCAACCGGAGGAGAAATTAAAGCTTGTAATAAATTTCTTTTAAAGGAAATAAGGAAATATAAAGATACATTAAAAATTATAGTTCCACTTGGTAATACTGCGTTAAACTCCCTGATGAAACTTACAGGCATAACAAGGTTCAGAGGTAAACTTTTAAAGTACAGTAACAGTAAAGCAGGTGTAGAGAATATAAACGTGTTACCTACTTTCCATCCAGCTTCTATGTTATATAAAGATGCCGAAGATAAAATAGAGTTATTTGTATTGGATTTAAAAAAAGTAAAAGATATTTTAAGAGGTAATACTGAATTAAAAAAAGAAACAGAAAGTTTTAATTACAAGTTTGCGGAAAATGATAGTCAAGCTTTATCCTACCTAATGCAATTACAAAAGCATAAGATAATAAGTGTTGATATAGAAACTTTTAACAAAGATGATAATAGGATAACTGTTATAGGTTTTGGTTATGGTAAAAAGAAAGCCTTTTGTATACCCATTTGGCATAATGATATAAAGCTAAAACACCCTGATACAGTTAGAGGAGAGATAAAATCAGTACTGGAGGATACCTCTATAACTAAAGTCCTACAGAACGCTAAGTTTGACGTGTTACAGCTCATGAGAGACTGGGATATAGAAACAAAAGGTAAGATGTTCGACACATTACTCGCTCACCAGTTGTTAGACCAGAAAGGTTCCAACGATTTGGAAACAATGGTGTGGGAAAACTTACCGGAGTATGGTGGTTATAAAAAAAGGTTTTGGGGTAGGTTTGATAAATATAATAATACATATAAAATACCCATAAAAGATTTATCCGATTATAATTGCATGGACTGCGATACTACCTACCAGTTAGCCTTTATATTAACCAAGCAGTTGAAGAAGACTGGTTTGTGGGATCTATTTTGGAACATAGTAATGCCGGTATATTCAGAGTGTTATATGTACTTGATGTATTACGGAGTAAAACCTGATATACAATATGTAAAGAAGATAAAGAAAATGTTGGAAGCAAAGATAAGGAATATGAGATTTAGCCTTTGTGAATATAAAGAAGTAAGAAGATACCAGATGACCAAAGGATCTAAATTCAAACTAACATCGTCAGACCAGTTAGCAGAAATACTTTTTAATAGGATGAAATTGCCTGTAATATCGAGAACTAAGAAAACCAAGAAACCACAAGTTAATAACCAGGTTCTAATTGTTTTAAGGGATGATCATAAATCTAAGTTTGCCAAGGATCTACTTGATTATAAAAAAGAGATAACAAGGTTGAATACCTTTGTTACACCAATACTTGATAAATGGACATGGGAAGACGGTAGAATACATCCTATGTACAGGTTTGTTGACACCGGTAGAACAGCTACTAAACACCCAAACATGCAAAACATAGAAAGAGGAAGCTTTTTAAGAAATATATATTGTAGTAGAGAAGGCTGGTGGTTGTTGGGTGTAGATTATTCTCAAATAGAATTGAGGGTTTGTGCTGCTATATCTGGTGATAAAGCAATGACGGAGAATTATGTAAATGGTGGAGATATCCATATAACAACAGGTTGTGGTATTTTTAATTGTACACCAGAGGAATTAACAAAAGACCAAAGAACAAAAGCAAAACCATATAACTTTGGAGTTATTTATATGAGGTCGGCTGAAGGTTTAGTTTCAGATAGGAAAGACTTTAATGTAGACGGAACAAAGAAAGTAAAACAGGTGCGTAAAGATATAGAAGCCTTTTTAGAGTTATATTGTAGTGTACCGGAATACTGGGATAAGGTTTTCTTTTCTGTTAGCAAAAAGGGATACATTACAAACCCGTTCGGCAGAAGATATTACTTCAGAGATTTACAAGGTTTAACCCGTGAAGAAATAAGAAAAGAGGAACGGCTGGAAAGTTTACTTAGAGCTGCTGTAAATGCACCTATACAGGGTGGTGCTTCCGACATAATAAAGAAGGCTTTTATAAACATAATGAGAAGATTAAGAAAAGAAAAGTTATTAGGTATGTTAAATAAGGTAGTACCAGTAAACGAAAATCACGATGCTTTATATTGGGAAATTATTAAAGGTGTGGTAAGAGAAATAGCGGGTATTATAAAAGAGGAAATGGAGAATGTAGAAGTTCCGTGGTTGGGAGATATTCCTTTGGTAGCAGACTTAGAGATTGGCAAAAGATGGGGAACAATGAAGGAATTAGAGTTATGAAACCTTATTACAAGACAAAACTAGGTATACTATACTATGGAGATTGTTTAGATGTAATGCCAAGGATTAAGACTGGTGTTGTTGATTTAGTTTTAACCGACCCACCATACGGAACAACCGCTTGTAAATGGGATAATGTTATTGATTTTGATTTGATGTGGGAACAGTTGAACAGAATAATAAAACCTAATGGTGCAATAGTTTTATTTGGTAGTGAACCTTTTAGTAGTGCTTTAAGAATGAGTAATATTAAAAAATATAAATATGATTGGATTTGGGACAAGAGAAAAGCAGGCAATTTTGCTTTAGGCAATAGGCAACCATTAAAGACACACGAAATAATAAGCGTATTTAGTTTGAAAACACACAACTATTACCCTCAAAAAACACTTTTAGACAAGCCTCAAACTAGGCATTTAGGGAAAAAATCAATAAATAGAAAAGATGGTTTTACGGGAGGTGTAGGAAAAGAAATAAAATACGGAAAAGATTACGAGCCGAACAAAAAACTTCCAATATCTATACAGGAATTTAAAAAAGATAACTATAAAAACAATAGATTTCATCCAACTCAAAAACCTGTTAAACTGTTAGAATACCTAATAAAAACATATAGTAATGAAAATGATATTATATTAGATTTTACAATAGGATCAGGAACAACAGCAATAGCTTGTGAAGCATTAAACAGAAGATGGGTAGGAATAGAAATATCAGAAGAATATTGTGAAATAACAAAAATGCGGTTAAGAAAATATAGAAGAACGAAAGGTAATAAGTTCTTTTGATAAACAAAAATAGTAGTCTTATTATATGAAAGGGTGAAAATTTGTGGTGCAACGTAAACCCGGTAGTAAAAAGAAACCAGAAGTCAAGCCTGTTGATAGAGAGGACATACTAAAGTTTCATATTGTAATGAAAGCGTTTGGTATGGATTACCGGTTGGATTTAGGAAAAGAATTAGGTGTTAATGAAACCGAACTATCAAAGGAATTTGCAGAACAATCGGCTAAGTTTGCTTATTGGGGCTCTATGAAAGCCTGGTCCGAAAAGTATTTAGCTAGTATAGAAGAGAAAAAAGATGTATTGTTTGCTGAGTTATGTGAAGCGGAAAGAACAAGACTTGGTAAAATCACAGACGAAAAAGATAAACCAATAAAAGTAACGGAGACAATGGTAAAGAATGGTGTTATTACCGATAGTGAATATAAAACCTATTCCAGAATACACCGTAAAGCACAACTCCAGTACAGTTTGCTGAAGGTGGCTGTGAAAGCTTTTGAGCACCGGAAAGATATGCTTATATCAATAGGTGCAACTAACAGGAAAGAAATGGATTCACAAATAAGTATACTCCGTGATGAGTCGGCAAAGATAGTAAACAAGAATAGAAGAAAGTATAAGGAGGATGACGAAGAATAATGAAGTGTAAATGTGGTTTCAAATTTAGTGGTCCAGGAGAATATAGGAATTGTCAAGGTTTTATAACTACTGAAGGGAAAAGTGGTATAATCTGTCCCGATTGTGGAACAATGTATATAAAAGGCAAAGAAGTGTTTGTAAAAGAGGAGGAGGAATAAACAAATGGGAAAACTAAACATGAAGGCTTTAAAGGAGCAGTACGAGACAATCCAGAATAGGATAGAGGGTAAAGGTAACGTTAGACCTGGTGAGCTTGGTCTAAAGACAGGTGATAACATCGTAAGGATTATGCCACCTCACGATAACATGGATCACTTCTCCCTTGAGATAGGCGTTCACTACAGTATTGGTGAAGATAACACAAGGATATACTGTCCTAAGTTTATGGCTGGTAAAAAGTGTCCGGTGTGCCGTGAAGTGAAGAGGTTATACGCAACAAAGGACGACGACGATAAAGAACTGGCTGGTGATTTAAGGGTTAAGAAGCGTTTTCTCCTTAACGTGGTAAACATGGAAGACCCGTCCAAAGGTGTACTCAAGCTAGAAATAGGTACAAAACTACATCAAAAAGTTTTGAAACTTATACTTAATCCAGATTATGGTGACATAACTGATCCTAAAACCGGTAGAACCTTGACCATAGATAAAACGACGGTGAAGGGCAACGATGGAAATTTATATCCAGATTATGGTTTAACACCAAAAGGTAAACCTACCAAGCTTCCTGATAAGTACTGGAAGAAATGGCAAAAAGGAATTTACGATTTACCAAAGGAAATAAAACTTCTTTCATTTAAAGAAATAGCGGCTATGTTGGAGGAAGACGACGAAGATTTATCTGAACAAGCAACAGGGGTTGTAGAGGAAGAAACCACGGAGGATGACTTTGGTGACTTAACCAAAGATGAAGATCCATTAATGGAGGACGACTCACTGGAGGAAGAAGTAGAAGAAGAGAAACCAAAACCTAAGCTTAAAAAAGAAGAACCGGAAGAAGATGATTTTGGTGACCTTGAGGAAGAGTTAGAGGAAACCAACACGGACGATGATGACGACAGTGTCCCGTTCGATACAGACGATGATGACGATCCGTTTGACACGGACGATGATGAACCAGAACCGGAGAAAGAAGAGGAAGCTACTAGTGACGATTTTGAAGATTTAGAATCAGAATTGTTGAACGAGCTGGAAGAAGAAGGAGCATTTGACGAAGACTAAGATATAGGTTGCTCCAGCCTCACCATCAGGAAAGTGGAGCGGTACCCATTAGCTCAATTGGCAGAGCCCTTGCTAGTAGCAGGGAGGTTGCCGGGTCGAAACCGGCGTGGGTACTTACGAAGGAGTTGCTAAAATGAACAGAACACCAGGTGGAAGTAAACCCAAAAAAGAAGTTACAAAACAAAAAACAATATCTGACAAAGGTATAAAAAACATAATAAAGAAAATGCTTGGTAACAAGGGTAACCAAGTAAAAGAAGGAATGACGTTTTTACTTTCAGACGGATACAAAGAAACAACAACAGTAAAAGAATTGTTTCCGTTTGGTATACTGTCCATGGATATTGCTTGTGGTGGTGGAATACCAGCTAGTAGAATAACGGAGTTATACGGTGATTTTTCTACGGGTAAAACTCTTGCTGCTTTACATGCTATAAAAGAGGTTCAAAACTTGGGCGGTGTTGGTTTATATGGTGATTTAGAAGGTTCTTTTTCGGACCACTTCATAAAAATTCTTGGTATTGATCCGTCAAGGTTTATTTATATTGAACCAGGGACGTCTATAGAAACGTTTCTCACCAGGACACATAGGTTTATTGAGAACCTACCATCGCACATACCAGGAATGGCTGTTATGGATAGTGTGGCCGGTGGTTTTGCTAAACGTGAAGAAAAAAGGAGTTATGATACCGCCGAAGTTGCCGCAAGAGCTTTAGCAATGGGTAATATAAGAAGATTAACAGCACCATTAGCTAGGAGTAGGGTAGCACTTATTTTAATAAACCAAATAAGAAAAAAGTTCGTAACGTTTGGTGATGATGTTGATACGGTTGGTGGTAACGTTATAAAGTTTCAAACATCACTAAGGGTATGGATAAAGAAAGTTAAGCAGATAAAAAAAGGTGAAAAGGTTATTGGAATGCACGGTAGAATTGCTGTTACAAAAAACCGGTTTGCTCCACCATTTAGAAAAGCAAATATAGCCACCTTGTTTAGTAAGGGTATACTGCCTTATGTTGGAGCTACAGATATTCTACATAGAGATGGAAAGTTACAAAAGAAAGCGGGTTGGTTACAAATAGTTGGCACAGATATAAAGTTTCAGAAAGCAGACATAGCAAAGATAATAAAACAATATCCAGAACTATTGTTACCAGTTAGTTGGCAGGAGAAACTAAAGAGATGAAGATAGGTATAGCTGGAGACTTACATGGTCACAACTTTGAACTGTTTTCTCACAAGGTAGATGGTTTTAATGACCGTCTTTTAGATACCATAAGTGTTATTGATCAAATTAGAGATATATGTAACGATAGAGAAGTAGATAAGCTTTATTTTTTAGGCGATATTTTTCATGCAAGATATAGAATCCATACCGATGTTTATACAGAAATATTTAATGGGATAAAAGAAATAACTAAAAGTATACCAGATACTGTTTTTATAGTTGGTAACCACGATCTATTTTTAAAGAATCCAGATAGGGTAAATTCATTAATGCCATTATCTGAGCTAGGAGAGGTTGTTACCAGACCACAAGTTACCCACTTTCCGCCCAGTAAAGATTTTTTTGTTATTTCTCTACCATATAAAACAACGTATGAAAGAGGAGAGATAAAGGATTTTATTGAGGAAAAAATTAGTCTAGTTTGTGGTAAAAGAAACCACAGACATATACTAATATTAGGCCACCTTGAGGTAGCAGGACTAACAATGCCGTCTGGTTATAAGACACGCAAAGGAA